>Ga0308164_10000238_pt1 | contig 125167 bp, 104 predicted proteins | sample PhyTR2_FD_201031 | JGI IMG/M metagenome (GOLD analysis project Ga0308164, IMG submission 201031) | Phyllosphere microbial communities from UC Gill Tract Community Farm, Albany, California, United States - DLSLT.R2 | ecosystem: Host-associated > Plants > Phyllosphere > Unclassified | place...
GCTTAAAATCATGGATTTAGTAAAATTTGTTGAAGAGCAGGTAATCGCAAAGAACGAGTTTCCTGCATTCAAATCAGGAGATACAGTGAGTGTTCACTATAAAATTCGCGAAGGTAATAAAGAACGTGTTCAAATTTACCAGGGTGTAGTCTTACAACGTAACAGCGTAGGTGCTAATGAGACATTTACAGTTCGTAAAATGTCTAATGGTGTTGGTGTGGAACGTATATTCCCTATCAATTCGCCAAACATTGCTAAAATTGAAGTTAACAGTCACGGTAAGGTGCGTAGAGCGAAATTGTTCTATCTTCGTGAATTAACTGGTAAAGCAGCACGTATCAAATCTAAGAGAGTTTAATTTCTCTAAAAATATAATGAGCCTTTCTGATAATATCAGAGAGGCTTTTTTTATGCGCAGAATTTTAAGACAAGAGATGTACTGGAACGTCAGTATAAGGCAATTTCCGGCTCTGTGTTAACTTATCTTTACTTTTGTTTATGGGATTGCTGAAGTATGCCGTACTATCTTGGTAAATGCTTAAATACCCGTATAAAATAAAAGCGGTACAATCCATCTGGACTGCACCGCTTTTATTTTATATGCTATTGTATCTGTAAATGAAAGCTGTTATCAGGCAAGTTCTGCAAGCACAGTAATACCGCCTTTTACCACCTGGTTTAGTTCAAGGTTAACCTTAGTACCAACAGGCAGGTAAATGTCAACCCTCGAGCCAAATTTAATAAAACCGAATTCTTTGCTCTGCTCTACCACATCACCTTCTTTAACGTACCATACAATCCTTCTGGCAAGAGCACCAGCAATTTGTCTGAAGAGTACCGGTGTTCCATTTTCGTGCTCTACAACAACGGTTGTACGCTCATTTTCAGTAGAAGACTTGGGGTTCCATGCTGCCAGGTATTTTCCCGGGTGGTATTTAAAAAACTTTACTATCCCCGAGATCGGGTTTCTGTTAATATGAACATTTACAGGAGACATAAAAATAGAAACCTGTAACCTTTTATCTTTAAAATATTCTCCTTCTTCAGTTTCTTCAATAACCACTACTTTTCCATCTGCAGGGCAGATAACAAGGTTATTTCCACTATGGAATTTTCTTGAGGGGTTCCTGAAAAATTGTAAAACGATGATGAAGAGAGCAAATGAGGCAATGTATCCAAACCACCTTAACCAGAAAATATCTGCAAACCTATAGTCAATAATAGCATTGAGTACGAAGATAAAAAGGAGAGAAAGTGCAATGGTTGTATAACCTTCTTTATGTATTGTCATTTTAGATATAAAATATGTTTGTACAAATCTGTGAAAAATTTACCGTATTCGGGTTAAAGATTAATTATCAGCTACCGTACGGTAGATATCTTTCAGGTTTCTTCCCAGTCCGTCATAGTCCAGGCCATATCCAACTACAAACTCATTGGGTATTTCAAAACCAATGTATTCCAGTTCTTTGATTTCAGTTTGTATTGCATCTGGCTTGTAGAGTAAAGTGCAGACACTTACAGAGGCAGGCTCCTGCAAATACACTTTTTCCAGAATATATTTTAAGGTAAAACCGGTATCAACTATATCTTCTACTAAGATAATATTCCTTCCACCGAGGTCTTGCGGCATGCCAAATACCTCTTTAATGGTTCCGCTGCTTTCTGTACCATGATATGAAGATACCCTTATAAAGCCTACTTCACAATCAATCTCCATTTCTTTAAGCAGGTCTGCCATAAACAGAAAACTGCCGTTAAGTACCCCAATAAAGATAGGCCGGCGGTTTTCATAATCCAGGTTCAGCTGTATGCCCAGCAGTCTGGTTCTTTTATTAATATTGTCATTCTCGATCATGATCTCGAATGTTCTGTCTCCAACTGCTATCGTTTTCATTATAGGTTGTTTTCTTTCTCCCTCCGGCGTTGTTCCCTACGTTCCTGTCGCAATTCCTTCTTAGATTTTTTAATGGTATCCTGTGGGGCCGCTGCCTTTGCAGTAGTGTCTTTTTTAGACTTGCCAAATAAGCGGTCAAAAAGATTTTTAGATTCGTCCTGCATCTTTACCGGGGCGGTGTCTACATCAGAGTCAAAACCTGTGGTATCTACAGTAGCAGAATCAGGCAGCAGGTACTGTCTCAGGCCCTCCCTCAAACGTACATTGTAAAACCCATAACCACTCGTGTCTGCGGGTGTTAAGCCACGGCGCGACATAATCCGGCCCATATATTTAAAATAAGGCAGCATGTAATCTTTCAGCCCTCCATCACCTCTGAATTTAAACATGGCAATTTTTGGCCTTGGTACTATATTGGCCAGAAAGATGCCTTCCCCAATGCTGAGATCAGCAGGTGATTTCCCAAAGTACTGTCTTGAAGCCTCGCCAATCCCATAAATGTTTTTACCCATTTCAATAATATTGAAATATACCTCAAGCATCCTCTGTTTACTGATCAGCCTGTTATTTTCTATCATCCATACGATCAGAATCTCTTCAGCTTTACGTGCCAGGGTTTTATTGCGGCTTAAAAATACGTTTTTCACCAACTGCATAGAGATTGTACTGCCGCCCCTTACAAACTTTCGCTCTTTAAAATTGATCACAAATGATTTGCGGATAGATTCTTCTACAAAACCCTTGTGCGTAAAGAATGATGGATCTTCGGAGGTAAGCAAGGCGTTCTTGAAATTACTTGAGATTTGTGATAGTGGCGTATAGTTAGGATTTGAAGGTCCAATTACAATATCGCGCATTGGCTTGCCATACTCATATGGTGTATATACAAATGTCTCATTGATCTTCTGCAGGTTAGTTTTACCCCACTTCAGTATTTTAAAATTATAAGGGGTGAGTGTAGAATTAAACCTTAGACTGTCAGGCTCACTGCTATCCAGATAAAAATTCAGATCGTACTTGATTTTGCCCCGTACCTGCAGGCCTTCCAGAGATTCAAAAAGTCCCTGAGGAAAAGCATTCAAAACAGCCTGTGCATCCTGTTCATCTGCATGCAGTTTTACTTCATAGATTTTGCTGGGCGATAAAGTATATTTAAGAAAAGGGTGTATTGCAGCATCTTTAAGATATACTGTAGAAGTACTGTCAAGCGCCACAAAGTTCTCGCCGATCAGTAAATCTGCATCGATCCTGGCATTTTTAACAACAATATCATTTCCGGCAATCTTCGGGTGGTTCAATAACAGGTTTCTTACCGCCCATGAGCCACTGATTTTAAAATTATCACCACTATATTCCGCACTTTTTAACTCGGTCCTGATGGTATCAAAACTCAATTTTGCATGCAGTTTGTTATCAAGATAAGGGAGTTCAACTTTCTTATTATCTGCAAAAAATACTACATCCATTTGCTTTTTACCCGGATATACCTGACCGTTGATATGCCAGGTGGCCTCATCTTTATTCACGAGCACGGTAGACTTCAATTCCCCATCATCTATGGTTGCGGTAGTATTAAGAAAGCTCAGTTTAGCCGTATCATTATCATTTAAGGTAACCAGCAGATTTCTCATCTCCATATCGTCAGGTATCTTATTAAGTACCTTGTTCAATACATCGTGGGCAATTTCACTAAGGTCAATTTTAGTCTTACTGTCTGTTTTGTCTTTCTTTTTCCGCTTTAAAATAAAGTCGAGATTGGTAAGGCTATCTTTAACAACAACACTGACGCGGCCATTATTTAAGCCTATCTCTGCAAGTTTCACGTCGCCAAACAATAATGGAAACAGTTTTACACCGATAGTAAGGTCTTCAACCGTAGAAAGCGTATCACGGTCTTTTGGAACAACTGAAATATGTTGCATGTGCACGGTACTGAGTCCGCTGAAACCCGCCGTGCCGATTTTGATATCCAGATCGTAATCGCGGTCTGCTTTGGAAATAGCTTTGCTGATAATTTGTTTTAATAACGCTTCGCGTTTACTGTATGCAATTGAACCAGCAATAATGATCAGTACTAGAAATATGCCTAAACCCCATGCACCTGCTTTGATGTACTTTTTAGGAACGGTAATTTTTCGAAAATGCATGCTGTATAATAGATGTTTAGTAGCTTAACGTTAAATGCAAATGTTTATTTCGTGTTAAAATTACACTTAAAAAGCCTAAAATCAATTAATTGTACCTTGCTTTTGTTAATTTTGAGCAATGAATATCTCCGTTGAACAAGTTTTAGCAGCGCTGAAAAATGTCGAAGACCCTGATCTTAAAAAAGATCTGGTTACGTTGAACATGATTAAGGAACTGACTATCCAGGATAAAAAAATAAATTTCACCTTAGAATTGACTACTCCAGCCTGTCCTATGAAGGATATGCTGAAGAATGCCTGCCTCAATGCTATTAAATATTTTGTGGATCAGGAGGCAGAAGTGACTATAAATATCACTTCCAGGGTAACAAAACCTAATGATACCACTCAATTGAAAGCAATTAAAAACATCATTCTGGTTTCGTCTGGTAAAGGCGGTGTGGGCAAATCTACTGTAGCCAGCAACCTTGCTGTTACACTTGCAGCAGATGGGGCAAAAGTAGGCTTAATAGATGCAGATATTTACGGCCCCTCTGTACCTACCATGTTTGGCTTAGTAGGGGCAAAGCCGAGTGCCAGGGAAACTGAAGATGGAAAGACCCTTATCCTGCCTATAGAAAAATTTGGTATTAAGCTGCTTTCACTTGGTTTCTTTGCAGATCCAGACCAGCCTGTGCCATGGAGGGGGCCAATGGCCTCAAATGCTATCAAGCAATTATTTAATGATGCCGAATGGGGTGAACTTGATTACCTTATTGTAGACCTCCCGCCGGGAACAGGAGATATCCATATTACTATCACCCAGAGTTTCCCTATTGCGGGTGCCGTAATTGTTACCACCCCTCAGCAGGTAGCGCTGGCCGATACGAGAAAAGGGCTTGCAATGTTCCGCATGCCAGCTATTAATATTCCGGTACTGGGCGTGATTGAGAACATGGCATATTTTACTCCCGAAGAACTGCCAGATAATAAATACTATATCTTTGGCAAGGATGGGGGGAAAGCGCTTGCTACGTCCTTTGATGTGCCTTTTCTGGGAGAAATACCTCTTGTACAAGGGATAACAGAAGGCGGGGATAGTGGTACGCCAATTGCGATGGATAAAGCAAGTAAAACTTCAGTGGCATTTGCCGCAATAGCCGGGCGTATTGCCCAGCAGATAGCAATCAATAATGCGCGGCCTTCGAATTACTAAAAAAATTACTAAATTTATATTTTAAATATTGATCATGGATCTAACAGAACAAGTAGAGCAAGCATTAGAAACAATTCGTCCTTATCTTATTGCAGATGGAGGAAATGTGGCTATAGAGGAGATTACGTCAGATAAAGTAGTAAAATTAAAATTATTGGGTAATTGCGGTTCATGCAAAATGAGTTTTATGACGATGAAAGCCGGAATAGAACAGGCAATTTTAAAAGCTGTTCCTGAAATTACTGCGGTGGTTGCTGTTAATTTGGCAGAACCAGTATAGTTCATTTAACAAAATTTAACTAACTGCTGTATTTTATTACAGGTATTTTTGTCTGATGAAGTATACTTTCACGATGATTTTAGTTTTTTTTACACTGGGGCTGTTTGCACAGCAAACCTCCGGAGGGAAAAAACTGATTCAATTTTCCGGAATAGTAACAGATCTGGACAGTAATTTTGTTGTTCCCTACGTAACAATAACCAACAAATCAAACCAGGAACAGCGTTACGCGGCCAACTACAAAGGATTTTTTTCCTTTGTGGCACATCCCGGTGATACGCTGATCTATAATGCAATTGGTTATACAGATAAAGTATATACCATTCCGCTGCCTGTGGGCGGCGCACAGTATACGGCAATGATCAAAATGAAATCTGAGATTGTGTACCTCCCGGCAGTAAGAATTTATCCATGGGCAACAGTTGAGGAATTCACCAAAGATTTCCTTTCCATGAAGGTAGCAGATGATGATATGGAGATAGCCAGGAAGAACTTATCCAGAGCATCTTTAAACGGGATGATCCAGAACCTGCCGAGGGATGGAGGGGAAATATCTTCGTCAAACTTCCGGATGAACCAGGACAGGGCCTTAAACCAAAACCTGGTACAGAGTAACCCACTGTTAAATCCTTTTGCCTGGGGCAAACTGATGCAGCAGATTTTTAATGGGGATAAGAGCCGTCAAAGCAGCAACTAACGTTTTTTGCGCTGCTGCGGAAACTTCATCTTATAGTCTGCTCTTACATCTCCCCTTGATATCGAATCCAGTTTTGATTTGAGCATTCTTTTTCTGAGCAAACTCAGCGTATCTGTAAATAGTTTACCCTCAATATGGTCGTATTCATGCTGAATTACACGAGCGGCCATACCTGTAACCTCATCTTCGTGCAGCTCCCAGTGCTCATCATAATATTTAACCTTAATATTAGGTTTGCGCATCACATCTTCGCGGATGTCTGGGATACTTAGGCAGCCTTCATTAAAAGCCCATGGTTCACCAGTTTCTTCTACAATACGGGCATTAAGAAACACCTTTTTATAACCTGGGTTGCCTTCTTCGTCCTCACCTGTATCAACAATAAATAATCTGATAGGAAGCCCAATCTGTGGTGCAGCTAATCCTACACCGCTGGCAGCATACATCGTATCAAACATATCTTTGATCAGTTTTGTCAAATCTGGATAGTTCTCATCTATGTCAACGCAAACCTTTCTTAAAACCGGATCGCCGTAAGCTACAATTGGTAATTTCATATCAGTATATTTTTTTCAGGATATTTACAAAAGTACGAATATTAGGCTAAAGGGTAAAAAGATAAGACACTTAGATTTTTCTCATCCAGCATTTCATTGGCAATTGTATCCATATCTGCCTTGGTTACTGCCTGTATTTTACCAAATACAGTTTCCAGGCTGTCAATCTGATTGTAATCTATAAGGCTCTTAGCCATAGATATAATCAGGCCAATCCTGTTTTCTTCGCCCAGCGCAATCTGTCCGATAAACTTATTCTTTGCCCGCTGCAATTGGATTTCTGTGAGTGGCTTTTCCCTCAGCTTTCTAAACTCCCTGTAAATCAGAGAAAGTGCTTTTTCTACTTTTTCCTTATCAGTACCAAAATATACCGTAAAAAGGCCGGTATCTGTAAGGGCACTATATCCAGATTCTATGCTATAGGCTATACCATGCTTTTCCCTGATTTCGAGGTTAAGGATAGAACTCATTCCTGTACCGCAAAGCAGGTTATTTAGCAAAAGCAAACCGGTTTTATAAGGATCGTGCAAGGAATAGGCAGTACCTCCAAGCATGGTGTGCGCCTGTGTAATGGGTTTATGTTCTACTTTATTAAAGGTGACGCTTTTTTCCGGAGCAATCCTGCTGTGCGGTTTAATGTTCTCAGGTACCTCTGCATAATACCTGGTAAAAATTTTAACAGCTTTGGCAAAGCTATAATTACCAAGAACGGCAATAACAATCTCGTCTGTATGGTAATTGGCCAGCATAAAATTTTTAATGTCCTGCTGGCTCAGTCCTTCTACACTTTCTGTAGTACCCAGAATATTTCTGCCCAGCGGGTGCTGCGCAAATACCAAGTCTTCAAAATCATCATATATGGCTTCTTCCGGCTGGTCCAGGTAAGAAGATATCTCATCGAGAATTACCCCTTTTTCTTTCTCCATCTCATCTTCCGGAAAAGTGGAGTGGAAAACAATATCATTGAACAGTTCTAAAGTCCGGTCCAGATAAGGATGCAGGAAAGAGGCGTGGATACAGGTATACTCTTTTGTTGTATAGGCATTCAGATCTGCTCCAACGCTTTCCAGACGGTTCAGGATCTGATTTGTGCTGCGCTTTTCGGTACGTTTAAATACGAGATGCTCAATAAAATGTGCCAGGCCCGACTGGTGCTCGTCTTCGTCTCTTGAGCCACTGTTTATAATAATGCATGAATGCGATATTGCAGAGGCAGAGGGCACGTGAAGCAGGCGGATGCCATTAGGCAGGGTGTGTACATTGTATTCCATTCGGCCGCAAAGATACAGAACAACTCTGCTACCACATTGTAATATCTTCCCTAAATCTGCTGACCGGGAGTAGCCCGGCAGTTCAGTATCCTGTCAATTTGACAACTCAATCAATTTGGAACATCCATTGATAAGGGAGTTATGTACTTAAATTAAGTTAACAATATGAGCATAGAAGAAAAAGGAAGTATTTCCATACACACCGAAAACATTTTTCCTATCATTAAGAAATTCCTGTACTCAGACAATGAGATATTCTTGCGTGAGCTGGTATCCAATGCTGTTGATGCGGTACAAAAGATTAAACGTTTAGCTGCTTTAGGACAGTACAACGGTGAGTTGGGCGAGCCACTTGTAGAAGTAGCGCTAGATGAAGAGAAAAAAACTATCACCATCAGCGATAATGGATTAGGAATGACTGCTGAGGAGATAAAAAAATATATCAATCAGGTAGCTTTCTCCGGAGCAAGTGAGTTTGTTGAGAAATTTAAAGATGCTAAAGACGCCAATGAGATCATTGGTAAGTTCGGTTTAGGGTTTTACTCCGCTTTTATGGTATCTGATCTGGTAGAAATCCAGACACTATCTTTCCAGGATGGTGCAGAGCCGGCAAGATGGGTTTGTGATGGAAGTACTTCATATGAGATTACTGAAGGTACCCGTACTACCCGCGGAACTGATATCGTACTTCATATCAACACGGAATCAGAGGAGTTTCTGAGCAAAAGCAAAATAGGCGAAATTTTAGATAAATACGGCAAGTTTCTACCAGTTCCAATTAAATTTGGTACTAAAAGCGAGCAACACCCTGATGGCGAAGATGAAGAAGGAAAAGCTAAATTCCTTTCTGTTGAAGTAGATAATATCATTAACACTACTGCGCCGATCTGGACCAAAGCACCTGCAGATTTGTCAGATCAGGATTACCTTGACTTCTATAAGCAGTTATATCCTTTCTCTGAAGATCCGTTATTCTGGATTCACCTGAATGTTGATTATCCTTTCAACTTAACAGGAGTATTGTACTTCCCTAAAGTGAAGAATGACTTTGATATGCAGCGCAACAAAATCAAGTTGTTTAGCCGTCAGGTATTTATTACAGATGAAGTAAAAGATATTGTTCCTGAGTTCCTGATGTTGTTACATGGTGTTATTGATTCACCAGATATCCCGCTGAACGTATCGAGGAGTTTCCTGCAGGCAGACAGCAATGTTAAAAAGATTAACAGTTATATCACCAAAAAAGTTGCTGATAAACTGGGCGAGCTTTTCAATAAAGACCGTAAAGGTTACGAAGAGAAGTGGGGCGATATTGGTCTGTTCGTAAAATACGGAATGGTGAGCGAAGAGAAGTTCTATGATAAAGCGAAAGATTTTGCCTTATTGACCAATACCAAAAACGAAAGCTATACGCTGGAAGAGTATCGTGAAAAGGTTAAAGATACCCAGACAGATAAAAACGGACAGGTAGTTTATATTTACACTAATGATCCGGCTAAACAAGATGCTTTTATCCAGTCGGCCAATAAAAAGGATTATGATGTATTGCTGATGAACTCTGCAATTGATAATCATTTTGTTAGCTCATTAGAACAAAAGCTGGAAAAAACATTAATGAAACGTGTTGATTCTAGTGTTGCCAGCAAACTGATCGAAAAGGATGAGGTTATAGAATCTGTATTAACAGATGATCAGGCGGCAAAAGTAAAAGCTGTTTTTGAAAAAGCGATTGTAAAACCAGGCTTTCAGGTAGAAATTGTAGGCCTCAATCCTGAAGAATTCCCGGTTACCGTTACCATGGATGAATTTATGCGCAGAATGAAAGACATGGCGCAAATGGGTGGTGGAATGAGTTTCTATGGCAGCATGCCAGATAATTATAAAGTTGCGATTAACGGAAATCATAAACTGGTTAACCGTATCCTTCAAACCGAGGATGAAGCTGAGCAGGGTGCGCTGGCTAAGCAAGCTGTAGATTTAGCTTTGCTTTCGCAGGGTATGCTAACAGGGGCAGATTTAACTGCATTTGTTAACCGTAGTGTTGAGCTGATCTAAGTATCAGGTACACGCTGAATATTAAAGAAGCCCTCAGATTAATTTCTGAGGGCTTCTTTGTGATAGATGATATTTAGTTTTTGATGCCTTCGAGGCTGAACAGGAATGCATAGTTTAGTGCAATATCTTTCAGGTAATCAAAACGTCCGGATGCTCCCCCATGTCCAAAATCCATATCGGTTTTCAGCAGCAGCACATTCTTGTCTGTTTTGGTTGCCCTTAGTTTAGCCACCCATTTCGCTGGTTCAAAATACTGAACCTGACTATCGTGGAGCCCTGTGGTTACCAGTAAATTCGGATATGCTTTTTTCTCAATATTTTCATAAGGCGAATAGCTTTTCATGTATTGATAGGCATCTTCATTTTTAGGATTTCCCCATTCATCAAACTCATTTGTAGTTAATGGTATACTTTCGTCAAGCATGGTATTTACCACATCTACAAAAGGTACCTGAGCAATTATACCATGCCACATATCAGGCTTAAGATTAATAACAGCGCCCATCAGTAGTCCGCCGGCACTTCCGCCCTGTGCATAAAGATGCTCCCTGCTGGTAAACTTCTGGTCAATCAGAAACTGTCCGCAATCAATAAAGTCAGTAAAGGTATTCATCTTTTTCATCAGCTTTCCATCCTCATACCACTGTCTTCCCATTTCCTGTCCGCCACGGATGTGGGCAATCGCATAAACAAATCCCCTGTTTAAAAGGCTCAGGCTATTGCTTGAAAATGCTGCATCTATGCTATGCCCGTACGAACCGTAAGCATATAACAGCAGCGGGGCTTTACCGTCTTTTTCCAATCCTTTTTTATATACCAGTGATATCGGGACTTTGGTTCCGTCTTTGGCGGTTGCATACAGACGTTCTGAGATATAATCTTCTTTATTGAACCCACCAACAACCTCTTGCTGTTTCATTAGCTTCTGGGCCTTTGTTTCCATGTTATAGTCATAGGTTACTGTAGGCGTTGTCATCGATGAATAAATATACCTCAGTGTATGACTATCATATTCGGGATTGGCACCTGCTACAGCAGTGTATGCCGGATCTGCAAAAGGAATATAGTGTTCAGATCCTTTTCTGTCTCTGATGCGCAGCTGTGCCAGCCCATTTTTGCGTTCAGACACAACCATAAAAGTTTTAAACTCTTCTACATCTTCCAGCAAAACATCTTTACGGTGGGGTATTACTTCTTTCCAGTGCTCTCTTCCGGTTTTGTCAAGCGGGCATTCCATTAAACGGAAGTTTTTTGCGTTCCAGTTGGTTAAGATCAAAAATTTATCATCAAGTGCCGTTAATTCATAAAGTACGTCTTTCATCCTTGGCTGAAAAACCTTAAATGCAGCATCTGGCTGGTCGGCAGCAATCATCCTTGCTTCAGAAGACATTGTTGCCTGCGAATAAATGTAAATGTATTTGCCAGATTTGGATTTGTTTACGCCGATATAATTCGATTTGTCTTTTTCCTCATATACCACAGCATCTTTAGCTGCATCTTCACCTATATGATGTTTTTGAATTTTTTCGCTTAACAGCGTAACTGCATTTTTAGCGGTATAAAAGATCGTTCGGTTATCTGCGGCCCATACTGCATTACCTTCTGTATTATTGATGGCATCAGATAGCAATTCTCCGGTTTCAAGATTTTTAACTTTAATAGTGTATTGTCTGCGGGAAACATCATCTACACCATAAGCCAGCAGTTTATTATCAGGGCTAACGCTAAAGCCTACCGCAGAATAGTACGAATGCCCTTTAGCCAGTTCATCAATATCCAGCAGCAGTTCTTCTGCGGCATCCAGACTACCTTTTTTACGGCAATATTTCGAATATTGTTTTCCTTCCTCCGTTCTTGAATAATAGAAATATCCATTTTTGAATACGGGAACAGATTCATCTTTTTCTTTAATACGTCCTTTCAGCTCTTTAAATAAGTCTGCCTGAAGTTCCTTCGTTCCGCTCATCATGGTATCCAGATAAGCATTCTCCGCTTTCAGGTAATTAACAACATTAGAACTATCAGGACCTTTCTTAAAGTAGTCAATCATCCAGTAATAATTGTCCGTTACGGTATCTCCATGGATAATCCTTTCCTTCGGTTTAATCTCTGCTACCGGTGCTTTCGCGTCGGGCCATTTATAGTTGTCCATTTTCTTATCTTTGTTTGTACATGACAGTGCCAGACTGAGCAAAAGGAGAGCGGGGCTAAGTAATGGCAATGATTAATGCAAAATAGCATTTATTTCATTAAATGATGACTATGAAGAAGCTACTCAATCTAAAAAATATTTCAAATACCGCACTAGTTGTTCTGCTGCTGGTACTTGCTTTTGTGCCGCCAGCCAAGGCTTTGGTACTGGAGGGTTTGATGAAGGTTGGGTTTTTTAAGCCAGATATAGATAATCATAGTCCGGCTGAGGAAACCGGGAACCTGAGCGGGATCAGATTTAGAGATAAAGCCGGTAAAATTGTAGATCTGGGGAATTTAAGAGGGAAAGTTATTTTTTTAAATTTCTGGGCTACCTGGTGCCCTCCCTGCCTGGCAGAAATGTCTGGGGTAAATAAACTTTATGAACAATTTAAAAGCGATGATCAGGTGATTTTTCTTCTGGCGGATGCTGATGGCGATCTAGATAAATCGCAGAAATTTATGGACAGGAAGCACTACCAGCTCCCTGTTTATATTGCTGCAAGTGCTATACCTGAACAGCTGTTTAAAGGTAGCCTGCCTACCACTATAGTATTTGATAAAAAGGGTAGAATTTCATACCAGGAATCTGGTGCGGCAAACTACGGGGATGTAAATTTTATCCGTTTTATTAATAAGCTAAAATTAATGAATTAGTATCTTTGACCAATGCAACAACCATTTGATATTTTAATAGGAACAACTAACTACGCGATTTTTCCTGAAGGGAATGATACTTATGTGGTTTTTAAAGAAGGAAAAGAGTATGTTGAAATCCAAAAAGATACTGAATCTCAGTGGATCAAACTAGATAGTGAAACAGCCTTGCCACTTTTTGAAGAGGATGAAGAAATCAATGCTATAGGCAGGGAGATATCTGCATACGTTCCTGAAGAAGAGGATGAAGACGAAGATCAGGAAGAAGAAGAATAGCGTATAAAGGTGTGCCTCGGGAGAAACCCTATCCTATAAAATGCGGCGGGAACCAGTGATTTTCTAATGTTTTTTATAAGCAAAACCGGCAGTATAGTTCTGGTCGTATAGCGGTCGTATACTGGTTTACCCTGGAACGTATTTGGAAGGGGGGTGATACGTAGCTGGAAGGGGGTTGGTTGCATTTTGGAGGTACCAACCCCCTTCCAGTAACCTCTCAACCACCTGCCAACCTAAACCAGTACTAAAGCGCAATAGAACCAAGAGTAAATAACTAGCATCGAACTATCTGTTCTTCAGTAATTCAATTTTCTCACGCTCACTTTGCAGCAATCGTTCGTATAATTTTTCATTTTTCTCTATCACTTCTATCAACTTATCAAGAGGGTTGAAGGTGCAATTGTTATTAAAATTGCTGGAACTTTGATCATTAAATGTATTGAAATAGTTCACAATTCCTTCCTCACTAAAATTTTTGATTCCTTCCACAGTAATGCCCAGGATGGTTGCAATCTTTTCCAATGTAGAATCTTCTACATCCTGACTCTGCTCAATCTTAGAAATTGTCTGCTGGCTCACGCCAAGTTCTATAGCAAGGAAATCCTGCTTAATTCCTTTTATTTCGCGGATGCGACTAATTTTTCTGCCAACATGCATTTTTCCTGATTTTGTTGTTGCCTCCATAGAATCAAATATAATTATTTTTCACGATAGTAGAAAACAAATAGATGATGGTATTACACAACTTATATTGGAGGTGACGCTTTAAGCTACACCGCAATAGTATACTCATTTATGTATAACTTCCTGACTTATCCTGCCCAGTTATCCCGGTCAAGGCTCCTGTAATGTATAGCCTCCGCGAGGTGTTCCGTCTCAATAGTTTTACTTCCCGCCAGATCTGCAATTGTCCTTGATACCTTCAGGATCCGGTCATATGCCCTTGCAGACAGGTTCAGTTTTTCCATTGCCTGCTTTATCAGTACCCTTCCTTCATCATTGATCATACAGATTTTCCTTACTTTATTAGGCGACATCTGCGCATTGTAATACAATTCTTTGTCCTTTTCAAAACGCTTGTCCTGTATGGCCCTTGCTGCAATTACCCTCTGCCGTATTGCGGAACTTTTCTCTGCAACCTGCGCTGTGGTGAGTTCATTAAAATTAACCGGCGTTACTTCTACATGCAGGTCAATCCTATCCAGTAGCGGACCAGATATTTTGCTGAGATATTTCTGCACGATTGTAGGGGAGCAACTACATTCTTTATCAGGATGGTTATAAAAGCCACAGGGGCAAGGATTCATTGAAGCAATAAGCATAAAGCTGGATGGATATTCTACACTTTGCCGGGCACGGGCAATAGCAACCTTCCTATCTTCCAGAGGCTGTCGCATTACTTCCAGTACGCTGCGGTTAAATTCCGGCAGTTCATCCAGAAACAGCACTCCATTATGCGCCAGTGAAATTTCGCCCGGCTGCGGATTTACTCCACCGCCTACCAGTGCAATAGGTGATATGCTATGGTGCGGATTTCTAAAGGGCCGTTCTGTTATCAATGAGCCGGCTGCGCCAATTCTTCCGGCTACAGAATGAATTTTGGTTGTCTCCAATGCTTCCTGAATGCTGAGTGGCGGAAGTATTGTAGGCAGCCGTTTTGCCAGCATTGTTTTTCCGGCGCCCGGAGGACCAATCAGAATTACATTATGTCCTCCTGCCGCGGCTATTTCCAGGGCCCGCTTAATGCTTTCCTGCCCGTTCACATCAGCAAAATCCTGATCATACCAGCTTACATTTTTCAGAAACTCTTCCCGCGTGTTCACCACAACGGGCGTAAAAATCTCCTTGCCGGTAAAAAAGCCGATCACCTCAAACAGCTTACTCATACCATAAACCAGTAAAGAATCAACTACTGCCGCTTCCCTTGAATTATCAAGCGGTAAGATAAATCCAGGGAAATTATCCCGTACAGCCTGTATTGCCATAGGTAATACTCCTTTTACAGGCTGAATACCGCCATCCAGAGACAGTTCTCCTGCCAGTACATAGTCAGACACCTTTTCTGAGGGAATTTGTCCTGAGGCCGCCAGTATCCCTATGGCAATGGGCAGATCATAGGCCGTTCCCTCTTTTCGGATATCTGCGGGAGACAGATTAACTACAATTTTTTGCCGGGGCATTTTAAAGCCTGAGGATTGTATGGCACTTTCAATTCTTTTCAGGCTTTCTTTTACGGCATTATCTGGCAAACCAACAATATGATATTTGTTTCCGCTACCCACACTTACCTCTATGGTTATAGTTAGGGCATTAACACCAGACACGGCGCTTCCATAAGTTTTAATCAGCATATCTTTTCAATAAGAGATTGCCAACGTAGTCCCATTATTTAAAAAGGTGGTTAAAAACTTTCAGAATTCTTTAACACAAAAAAGCCCGGTTTCACATTGAAACCGGGCTCTTAATATATGATCAGCTTACATTCTGCCTTGTGGCATTTTAGGCATACCACGCATCATTTTGGCAGCGGCTGCAGGATTTGAGAATTGTTTCATTACTTTCCTCATGTCTTCAAACTGTTTAATCAGTTTGGTAACTTCCTCAACTTTGTTTCCAGATCCTTTGGCTATACGCAAACGTCTGCTTTGCTGAATGCTGTCTGGGTTTTCACGCTCATATTTTGTCATAGACTGGATAATGGCCTCTACATTTTTGAAAGCATCATCTTCAATCTCTACATTCTTCATCATTTTACTTACGCCCGGAATCATTCCCATCAGGTCTTTCATATTACCCATTTTCTTGATCTGCTGAATCTGGTTATAGAAATCGTTAAAGTCGAACTTGTTTTTACGGATTTTCTTCTGCAGTTCTGCAGCTTCTTTCTCATCAAACTGCTCCTGCGCACGTTCTACTAATGAAACCACGTCACCCATACCCAGGATACGTGATGCCATCCTGTCTGGGTAAAATACGTCCAGGGCTTCCATTTTTTCACCTGTACCTACAAATTTAATAGGTTTGTTTACTACAGATTTAATAGATAATGCAGCACCACCACGTGTATCACCATCAAGTTTGGTTAAAACTACACCCGTAAAATCAAGCCTGTCGTTAAATGCCTTGGCAGTATTAACAGCATCCTGCCCAGTCATTGCATCTACTACAAAAAGAATTTCATGCGGTTTGGTATGCAGTTTAACATCGGCAATCTCGTTCATCATCTGCTCATCAATGGCTAAACGGCCGGCAGTATCGATGATGATTACATTGTTATTGTCTTTTTTACCCTGAGCAATACCTTCAAGTGCAATTGCTACCGGATCTTTAGATTCTTTATTGGCAAATACCGGAACACCAATCTGTTCGCCCAGAATCTGCAGCTGGTCAATTGCAGCCGGACGATATACGTCGCCCGCAACCAGTAATGGTTTTTTGCCTTTACTTTTAAGGTAGTTTGCAAGTTTTCCGGAGAAGGTAGTTTTACCCGCACCGTTCAAACCGGCAATCAGTATAATTGTTGGATTTGTTTTAAGATCTAGTTCTTTAACCTCACCGCCCATTAATGCAGTAAGCTCATCGTTCATTACTTTGGTTAACAATTGTCCCGGAGAAACAGCCGTTAGTACGTTTAAACCAATAGCTTTTTCTTTAACATCGTCTGTAAAGCTTTTCGCAGTTTTGTAATTTACGTCGGCATCCAGCAAAGCTTTCCGAATTTCCTTCATGGTTTCGGCCACGTTGATTTCTGAAATGCTTCCCTGTCCTTTTAGAACTTTAAATGCACGGTCTAGTTTATCCTGTAAATTTTCAAACATGTTTATGAAATTGATTCAATAAGTAGTGGTAAAAGGATGCAAAGTTGCAAACATTTTTAATAACAATCAAACATTAAAATTTGATCTTGTGGTGTTTAACGCGGGAAAACAAAGGTGAAGCCCATAGCCAGTGTCTGACTTCCCTGTATTTTAGCTGCGGTGTTACGGTCGTACAGACCCACGGCCGTTAGCGATACGTTCATAAAGCGGTTCACCTTTGCAGTTACAGCCACATCAAGACGGTGCGAAGTATATCCAATCTGGTCATATGGTATAAAAACTGCATACCTGGTTTTTAAGTTCACATTCTGAAATACATCCTTCTCAAAGTTTGCCACAATCTGGAAAGCCAGGTCATTTTTAAACTTGTCTTCAAGTGGTACACCAAAATTATCTGTTTTACCAGGCAGGGCAGCAGAAAGCTCGTCGTTAGCCAATACAAAAGTTTGTCTGGCCGTTCCGGTACCTAGCCTTGTAGAAAAATATTTTACGGGTTTATATTCAAAACCGATTGATTCTGTTAGGTAGCCCGGCGACATGAACTTGGAGATCAGGGTTGCGGTTTCGAATCCGTTAGCATCGGTAGAGTAAGAGTATCCATTGTCAAACTGAGATTCAAAAGTAACCGATCCAAAGAAGTACCAGCTTTTAGATAATTGGAAAGCCGCTTTATTATCCCAGAAGATACGGTCATTGTTCTTTTTCTGCAGCTGGTTTTTATTCTTTACTTTTCCATACTGCAGTATAACCTCACTGATGTAGCTATAGCTTTCTTTAGCATACTCAGCTTTATAATTCAGCAGCCCACCTACAGCCAGTGAATTTACCCCGCCGCCATTCCAGTTATTACTAAAAGAAGCCTGGTTAATGTTTATACCTATAGAAGTCTTTGTTCTCCAGTAATTAACCTTAGAACTGATTACCACAGGGCTAATTTCTACAGGTTTGAATTGTATTACACCTTTAATTGATGGAAGGGGACTTCTTTTGAGCTTAAGGTCAAAATCTTTGATATTAATAGGGATAGTATCTACTTCCTGTGCTACGGCTTGTGCAGAAACTGCAAATAGAAATAATAAACATGCATATATACCTCTCATTGATACAAAGAAAAGAAAAATGTTCTTATTGCTGCCCAAAACCTGCGTAAAATATTTATACCTGAGGCTTCTTCACCGAAAATTAAGAGCTTTCTAAAAATGTTTTAGCCAGCTATATAAGCGCCTGCCTTTTAAATAAATCGGGTTTTGGTCATTTGCATAAGCTTCCTTTTCAAAGCAGATATTATAATACGCCAGATCATGATTTCTATACCTAACCAGATTAATACAGTAGTTGATTAGATAGAGCAGGTAGAAAGGTAAAATAAGTAACTCTATCTGCTGCTGAAAATGAATTTTTTCATGATTGATAATTAAGGCGTCTGCCTCTAGCCTGCGATTTTTAAAAAGCATAAAAGGGTATAAAGCCATTGCATTAGCTGGAAGTGAAGGGCATATTACCGGCCAGTACCTCATATCTTATCAATTTTAACCTGTGGGAGCTGCTGTAAACGCAAGGCTTTTGGGTTGCGCCGGTAGGAGGCAAAATTGTTGCGCACCAAAACAATAAACTCATAGTCTGACGCGGCAAGAACAAATTCATAACTGGGGCGGTACTGCTGCATATAATCCTGCAGTTCAAATCCAGAAATCCTCAATGCTTTGCTTACAAAGTTGGTATTAAAGCGGTAATCTATAATCTCCTGTTTATAATCCCTTTCCAGTATGGCCTGAAGGTGCCTCGCATTTCTTCCCCTGCGGCTTAATAAGTTGTAAATAGCATCTATGCCTAAGCCCACACCTCTTGAATTTAAATTCAGCAGGTCTTTAGAGCTTCCCAGTTCGGTCGCGTATTTGTATTCGCGCTGCGTTTTATCATACCTTTCGCGCGGAGTTATAGCGCTGCCGGTAATGGCTACTTCGCGCAATTGTATAGCAAGAGATTTTAGTTGAAAGTAAATAGAGCTGTTTCCTTTATAGATCACAGTATCTACACCATAACCCTGTAAAGCGGCAAATAGCGTGTCGCCCACCAAAGCCTGGGTAGAAAATTCACCCTTGCTGTTATTGTAAAGCCCTTCATCCGTACGTGAGTTATAAACATATACTTTAGCCAGGCGCTGTTTAGATTCTTTATCTATCACAAAACCCTTAAGTGGTTTTTGCTGGGCCGCGGCTACTCCGGAAAGAAGGCATAAAAATAACAGAAGATATAATTTCATTGACGGGCAAATTTACAAATAGGCCAGGCTAAATAATGCAGATTAACATTATTTAACTACTATCAGTTTCTGCCCGATTTTCACTACGCCATCAGTAATATTATTTAAGGCCTTCAATTCATCAACAGTCATGTTAAACCTTTTTGCCAGGCTATACAGCGTATCACCTTTCTGAACAATATAGTTTGGATCTGTAGTATTGATTACCTGTTTTGAAGGAGGGGTCTCTACCGGGGCAAATTTTTTGGTTTCTTTAGGGATGTTGGCATTAATCTCAGTAAATACGCGGTCTTCACGCTTAATTTTGTCAGTCTCTGTTTCAGGCTGATCGTACTGGTGCAACTGATATTTCTCAATCGTATTGATCAGCATGTCTGGATACCTTGGATTGGTTGCATAACCTGCCTGTTTTAATCCTTTTGCCCAGTTCACATAGTCGTTCTTATCAAGTTCAAAGAGGGCGCTGTAACGTTTCCTTTTTAAAAATTCAGAGTGGTCTTTGTAAGACTCCCTTGCATCTTTATAAACCCGGAAACAGTCATTGCTTTTGTCATCATCCTTATAATATGCTTTCCCTTTCCATTCAGACGTACATTTAATGCCAAAATGGTTGTTGGCAAATTTCGCCAGACTACTGTTTCCGCTGCCAGATTCTATAATTCCCTGGGCTAAAGTAATACTTGCAGGGATACCATAGCGGTTCATCTCTTCGATAGCAACACCTTTAAAAGCATCTATATAGGTTAGTGTAGTAAAGTCAGTGAAATTTGGATTTGCCTTCGTTGCCGCTTTCTCTATCTGCTTGTTATTGCGTTTATACTGTCTCGTTTTGCAGGAAGATAGCAAGATGACCACCAGGGCCAGAGGGATGCATAGTTTGTTCATTACAATTTGATTTTCTGCCCTGGTTTAAGCGTTGATTTTTTAAAACCGTTTTTACGCATCAAAGCTTTTGCGCTTGTGCCATGTGATTCAGCTATATAGTTAAGGTTATCACCTTTTTTAACGGTATAAAATCTTGAAGAACGACGGTGGCCCGAAGTCCTGGAACTGTAATGACGATATTTTTTAAGCTTAATTACGGGAGCTTTAACCGGCTCTACATAATCTTCAGGTCTTTCATCATACTGGTACAGTTCATATTTATTGATGATGGCAATTACCTGGCTGGCCCATGTTCTGCTGCTGGCATATCCGCCGCGCTGAATGCCCCTTGCCCAGCCTGCATAATCGTACTGGTCAAATGTGTCGAATAGTTTGTTAAAGGACGATCTGTTTTGAAGTACTTCTACAAAATTATCGTAAGATTCATCTGCACTCTCGTAATCACGGTAAGATGAATTGATATCAGTATTGGTATTTGCTCCCTTAATTCCAAAGTGGTTGTTAAGATGTCTGGCAATTTTGCTTTTGCCTGCAGCAGATTCGTGAATAGCCACGGCGAGTATCACACTGGCAGGAACATCATATTCTCTCATCAATTCCTGTGCGTGGTCGGTATGTTCTTCAACATAGTCCTGGATTGTTTGTGCCTGTATGGTGCTGCTTAATACTATTATGCCCAGCCAGGTAAGAAGTAGGTTTTTTAAAATCATATATTATTTTTTTCTGACGATAAAGAGCCCGTCTCTAACAGGTAAGATCAATTTCTCCACCCGCTGGTCTGCAGCAACTTTATCATTGAATGTACTGATATTCTTTGTGTCTTTGTCTTGCTGGTTCGTCAGTACTTTTCCGCTCCATAACACATTATCAATTATAATCAGCCCCCCCGCTCTCACTTTATCAAAAATAAGGTCGTAGTAGGTGCCGTTATTCTTTTTATCCGCATCTATAAAGACGAGGTCAAACTGCTCGTCTAGTGTATTTACGGTCTGGGTAGCATCGCCCAGAATATACTTTATCTGGTCGTTATATGCAGAGTCAGCAAAATAGCCCCTCACGCGGTCTTCCAGTTCAACATTAATATCTAAGGTAAATAATATACCGTCAGTGGCCAGGCCTTCAGCCAGACAGAGGGTAGCATAACCTGTAAAGGTTCCGATTTCAAGAATCCTCTTTGGGCTAATCAGTTTACTCAGCATACTTAAAACCCTCCCCTGATAATGACCAGACAGCATCCTTGGCATTAAAACCTTCAGGTGGGTTTCTCTGTCAATACGCTGCAGCAGCTCAGTTTCTGGTTCACAGAATTTAAGTAACAAGTCTTGTAAATCTTCTTTAATCAGGCTCATTCAATTCTCTATAAACGGTGTTCTTCCATAAAATATTGTAAAATGATTGTCGCAGCAATGGTATCTACCCTATCCTTGTTGCGGCGGTCTTGCTTTTTCAGCCCGCTATTCATTATTGCCTGCTGCGCTAATTTTGAAGTAAAACGCTCATCTACCCAGTGCTGTGGCACTGCGGGGAAGCTTTTTTTCAGGATAGTAGCAAAGCCCTTAACATGCTGTGCAGACTCGGATGGTGTACCGTCCATTTGTTTCGGATCACCAATCACAAAGGCTTCCACCTCCTCCGTTAGCAGGTATTTTTTCAGGTAATCCACTATATCTTTCGGGTGCACGGTATCCAGTCCGGTCGCAATAATCTGCAGTGGATCTGTAACGGCAATGCCGATACGTTTAGTGCCATAATCAAATGCGATAATACGAGACATGGCTGCAAAGATTGTTATAAATTTACTATTTTGCACCAAATGCAGTTTAAGGAGATCGTCGGACAGGAAGAAATCAAGCGTCAATTGGTACAAACCGTTGCCGAAAACCGGGTTAGCCATGCCCAGTTATTTCTGTCATGTGAGGGCACCGGAGCACTGCCTTTGGCTATTGCATATGCGCAGTATATCAATTGCCTGGACAAGAATGAGTCAGACAGCTGCGGAGTATGCTCATCATGCCGTAAATATGAGCGTTACATCCATCCAGACCTGCATTTCTCTTATCCCTTCTTTGCTTCCAAAGATGTTAAAATTGCTGTTGATGTACTCGAAGAATGGAGAACAATGCTGCTTGCAGACCCATATGTAGATATGGATATCTGGCGCTCACAGCTGAGTGCAGAAAACAAACAGGCCAATATCAATATTGCCGAATGTCATGATATCATCAAGAAATTAAGTTATAAAGCTTTTGAAGCTGAAACCAAGGTTTTGATCATGTGGCTGCCAGAGTATCTGGAAAAAGAGGGCAACTCTTTACTGAAAATTATTGAAGAGCCACCTGCAAATACTTTGTTTCTGCTTGTAGCTACTAATCAGGAACAGATCCTGTCTACCTTGTTATCACGTACACAGATTGTCAAGATACCGAAGTTGCCACTTGAAACGGTAGAGGAGTATTTATCTCATAAGCATAACCTTTCAGAGGAACAGGCGGCAGCATATAGTTTTCTTGCTGATGGAAATCTGATTGAGGCTAAGGCACTTGCTGCACATGCCCATAATGATAATGCAGAAATTTTTGCCGAATGGCTGCGGATGGGTTATGGTAACAGGGTTCCGGATCTGATGACATTTGTAGACCAAGCGGCCGGCTGGGGCAGGGAAAACCAAAAGAATTTTTTAAAATACGGAATTAGTTTTCTGAGAGACTGCAGCCTTATTATCAGTGGAGCAGAATCACTGGTTAAACTACCGGCAAGGGCATTAGACACTGCCAAGAAATTAAGTAAGCATGTACTGGACCTCAACATGGCATCGGCCATTATTACGGAACTGGAGCAGGCCCACTATCATATAGAAAGGAACGCCAATCCTAAAATACTATTTTTAGATGTATCTTTACGATTGGTAAAAATAATTAAGTTTAAAACGTTCCCATTAGGGACTCAATATATATACAATTAGTTATGGGATGTGGAAGTTGTTCTACAGGCGGTGGTTGCGCCCCTTCGGGCTGCAAAAGTAATGGCTCTTGCCTCACCGGCGGCTGTCAGAAAATGGAAGTTTACGATTGGCTGTCCAATTTGGATATGCCCTCAAATTATATACCTTTTCAGGTAATCGAAGTTAAATTTAAAGGTGCACGGAAAGAATTCTACTTAAACAGTGAGAATATTTATCTGGAAATTGGCGAGCTGATTGCTGTGGAAGGTTCTACTGGTGGATACGATATTGGCCATGTTTCTTTAACAGGTGAACTGGTGCGCATGCAGATGAAGCGACGTAAAACCCCGCTTGACCAGGTTACACGTAAAGTTTACAGGAAAGCCACAGAGGCCGATGTAGATAAATGGAAACTGGCTAAAGACCTGGAATGGGAAACCATGCATAAAGCGCGTACTTTGGCATTAGACCTGCGCCTGTCTATGAAAATAAGTGACGTAGACTATCAGGGAGATAAAACCAAAGCTACTTTCTTCTATACTGCAGAAGGGCGTGTAGATTTCAGGGAACTGATTAAAAAGATGGCTGAAACTTTCAGGATCCGCATTGAGATGCGCCAGATTGGTATGCGTCAGGAAGCTGGTCGTTTAGGGGGTATCGGTTCTTGCGGACGGGAATTATGCTGTTCTACCTGGTTAACCAACTTTAAAACGGTTTCTACAGCCGCGGCGAGATATCAAAATCTTTCTTTGAACACATTGAAACTTGCCGGACAATGCGGTAAGCTGAAATGCTGTTTAAATTATGAGCTGGATACCTATCTGGATGCTTTAAAAGATATTCCAGACCGTATTGAGAACCTGCAAACCGAGATTGGAACAGCGAGGCATCAGAAAACGGATATCTTTAAAAAACTGATGTGGTTCAGTTATCCAAATCAGGAAGACTGGATACCTTTAAAAGTAGACCGTGTAAAAGAGATTATGGCAATGAATAAGAAAGGCCAGAAACCTAGTAACCTGAAAGATGAAGCGGTAGAATTGCAGACTTCGGCTATTGTAGAAAAGATACCAGATTACGAGAATGTGGTGGGTCAGGATAGTCTAACACGTCTTGATGATAAGCCAAGAAATAAAAATAGCAGGACTAATAAAAATAAAGGAAATACGCCAGGTAACAGGCCGGAGCGTGCTCCACGTCCTGCTCAGGCAAATGTAAAACCTGCTCAAACAGCAGCAAAACCGGCACAGCCAGGTCAGAAGCCTCAGCAGTCGAATCAAAAGCTGCCTCAGCAAGGCCCCAAACAGGCACCTCAAGGTCAGAAACCCGTACAGCAAGGTCCAAGACAAGCCCCTAATCAAAGAAACGGGCAGCCGAACCAGCGTCCGCCTCAGAATGGGCCTAAAATGGCACAGCCAAACCAGAAGCCTGCCGAGAACAGGAAGGCGCCTGAAGTCAGGACAGCTCCTCTTGAAGGAGATAATGCAGTTGAGGGAGAAGCTGGGAAAGCTCCTTCTGCTAACAGAAATAATAGAAACAGGAATAACCGCAGACGTAATAAACCATCGGATAAGCCAAAAAATGAAGAGAGTTAATTCTTTTGCCCTGTTTGCATTAAGCCTGTTCCTGTTAGGAATATATGGATGTGATACCAGCAACCTTATAGATACGAATGAGGAGATGCCTCAGCGTAACTGGAGTTATGTAAATAAATTAAAGGCCACAGTAGAGATCAAAGATCCTGCTGCGGCTTATCATTTAAAATTCAGATTAAGACATACGGCTGATTACCGTTATTCAAATATTTATATACTAATGCGCTTAAGCGGTCCGGGCTACCCTGTTACCACCAGGCGTTTTGGTTATAAACTGGCGGAGCCAGATGGGCAATGGCTGGGTCAGGGCTCAGGTAATTTGTATACTTCTACATTTTCGATGCTCAGCAATTTCAAATTTCCGCAAGCTGGAAAGTATGCTATTGAAATTGAGCAGAACATGCGCGATAATCCTTTGAAGGAAATCAGTGATGCGGGAATTACAGTGACACAGGTGAAATTGCCATAATATCATATTATATACAAATCAAAAATCCGGTCTTCGAACCGGATTTTTGATTTTAATGATAATGCATCATATCGTTGCTAGGATTTCTAATGTAATTTTAATGTTAAATAACTAAGCTTTTAAACGTTTTAGGAGGAGTTATACAAAATTGAGGCATGTTAATTGCTTTATGTATACTTTCATTGTAAATTCTGCGTTGCGTTAATGTTAGGATATTTGGCGTTTTGCCGACAATTATGATTCTCTATGCATAAAATACACTCTTTGTCTGACATTGAGTGAAAATACATGACCAAAAATTTGAGAAGAAAACCAATATAATATAGATTTAAGATTCAAACAATTATGAACCTAAATTTTTATTATGAAAAAACTTCTACAAAGTTTGTTCTTATTGATCTTCATTACAGGCTCTGTAATGGCTCAGCAAAGAACAGTTACTGGTACTGTTACATCATCGGATGACCGCCTGCCTATACCAGGTGTTTCAGTAAAAGTAAAAGGTGCCAGAACTGGCACTCAAACAGATTCAAACGGTCAATTCTCATTATCCGTTCCTTCAAATGCCAATGAGCTTGAATTCAGCTATATTGGATTCCAGGTTCAAAGCCGTTCAATACCTTCCTCTGGTGTCATAGCCGTTACATTGGTAACAGATGATAATGCCTTGAATGAAGTTGTTGTTACAGGTTATACCTCAGTAAGCAAATCTAAGTCAGTGTCAGCAACAAGTACTATAACTGCAAAAAGCTTGGAAAACGTGCCTGTAGCTTCATTAGACCAAATGCTTCAGGGTAGGGCTCCGGGATTAACGGCTTTGTCAGGTTCAGGACAGCCAGGTGCTAATGCGCGCGTTGTAATCCGCGGACAGGGGTCAATCAGTGGAAGTACTACGCCACTATATGTTTTAGATGGTGTTCCAATTGAGTCATCTGTGTTCCAGTCAATGAATCCTAATGACTTTGAGTCTATAAGTGTTTTAAAAGATGCAGCTGCAACTTCACTTTATGGATCAAGAGGATCAAATGGAGTTATTCTGATAAACAGTAAGAAAGGTAAAGCTGGTAAGACTATCATTACATATAACGGCCAGGGAGGTGTATCTACCAGAACAAGAGGAAAGTTTGATATGCTTACTTCTCCAGAATTATTAGGGTTGCAAGAAGCTGCAAAAGTTGGTGCGGGGTGGACACTTTCGCCCTTAAATACTGCAAATGTAACTGCTACAAATACTACAGCAATTAAAGCCAGAAGGCTGGACTCGCTAAGAAACACTCAAACTGATTGGGATGACATTTTCTTTAGAACTGGTGCCTTTCAGAGCCATCAAGTTTCGGCTAGTGGTGGGAATGAAAAAACCAGGTTTTACAGTAGCCTAGGATACTACAACCAAGATGGTGTAACTGAGCGGTCAAATCTAAAAAGATATAATTACCGTTTAAATCTCGATCATACAGCTGGCAAGCTAACGGTTGGTATGCAGTCTGCCATCGGATATACAAGAAATAACTATATAGAGTCTGAAGGTTCTGTATCATTGGCAAATCCATTTGCAGCAGCCTATCTGGCATTACCTTTTGAGAATCCTTACGATGCAAACGGAAGAATAATTACCTCTAACATTACTAATCAGTATTCATTCCCTATCTACGATTCTAGATTAGGATCGAATGCATTAGATAGATACAATTCTACCACCAATTTTACTACACAGTTGAAAGGTACATTATCTCTAAATGCTGCTTATGAAATTACAAAAGGATTGAAAGCCAGAACAACTTTGGGTATTGATTACCGTGAAACTAATTCTGAACGTTCAATCTTTCCTGGGACTTATCCGGGCGGACTAGTTAACCCAGGTCAGCAAGGATCTTATGCATTAGGTAATACGAGAAATTATCAAATGATTTCTACTTCAGGATTGACTTATCTGAATGTATTTGGTAAGCACGAAATTGAAGGCTCCGCTCTTTACGAGGTTTTAGATAACAGGTATAATACATATAGTTTCACAGGTTACGGAATAAATCCTAAACTATTAAATACGGGTGCAGGTATTACTCCTGGGACGGTTACGAATGCATTGATTCCTGCTGTTGCCGGAGCAAAAACCAGGTCTGCATTTGCTTCAGTAATTGCTATTGGTCGTTATACCTATGATGGTAAATATACCTTCCAGGCTTCATTTAGAAGAGATGGTTCTTCAAAATTACCTGAAGATAACAGATTCCATAATTTCTACTCATTAGGCCTTAACTGGGATGCTAAACAAGAGAACTTCTTTAAGGATGTTGAATTCCTAGATGTATTGCGTTTTAGAGGAAGTTATGGTACTACAGCTAACGGTTCTGCAGCGTCAGATTTTGGATATATTCCAACCTATAGCAATATTTCCTATGCTGGAGTTTCAGGTGTTGCACCTGCCTTTCCTGGCAACCCTGCCTATGATTGGGAATATGCTAAAGTAAGTAATATTGGGTTTGATGCTGAAATTTTAAAAAGTAGAATCTCCTTACAGGTTGATCTTTATAATAAGGAAACTAACAACCTATTTATTGATCAGCAATTATCAAGAACTTCAGGATTCTCAAGTCTTTCTATTAATGCGGGTAAAGTACGTAACCGTGGTATTGAAACATTGGTAGACTTTAAAATTGTTAGAAGTAAAGATTGGGATGTATCATTAAACCTGAATTTTGCGTACAACCAAAATAAAGTGACAGATCTTGGTCAGGTTGAGAAATTTGAACAAGGGACTTCTATTATCCGCGTTGGTTTGCCATTGGGTTCACACTATACAGTTAAAAATGCGGGTGTTGATCCAGCTACTGGAAACCAATTATATTATAATCAGGACGGAACAACCACTACTGTTTATAATGCCAGTACGCAAAGCGTGGCTGAATTTGGCACATATAATCCTCCTCTTACAGGGGGATGGGGAACAACGTTGAGATATAAGAATTTTGACTTTACCACCTTCTTTACGTTCGCTAACAATTATAGTCGTTACAATAATGAATCCTACTTCTTAACGAACGTTGGTAACGTAAGTGCATATAATCAAACTAAAGAGTTATTAGATTACTGGAAAACTCCTGGTCAGATCACTAGTGTGCCTAAATTTGGTACAGCAAGACAGTTTAATTCACAGGATATTTATGACGCATCCTTTATTAGGTTAAGAAATGCAGTTATTGCATATACTTTGCCTCAGAACATTATTAAATCTATTAAATATGTGTCTGGAGTTAGGTTTTATGTTCAAGGACAGAATTTATTTACCTGGACAAAATGGCCAGGATTTGATCCGGAAGACAATAACAATATCGCTCAGTTTGAGTATCCAGCTTCCCGTCAATTCACATTTGGTTTAGATGTTAGATTTTAATTCAACGAAAAATGAGAAAATACTTTAATAGCATAAAAATAACTTCCATAGCACTTATCATGATTTTTGGTAGTGCATGTAAGAAAACTGTGGATATTCAACCTACAGATTTAATTCCTACCAACACGGCTTTCCAAAGTGTAGATGACTTGGATAAAGGGGCAATAGGTGCATATAGCGCATACTCGTATGAGAATGATATCTGGATTGCATCTATTGCTGCTGACGATGTAAGATGGGGATTAGACAATGTTGCAAGGAATTATGGTCTTGCACATAAATGGAACTTTGATCCGGGAAATGGAGAATCGACTGCTGCATGGGCCAACACCTATACTGCAATTGACAGGTTAAACAGAGTTCTGGAAGCTTCAGACGCTATTAATCCTACAGATCCCACACAGATAGCTACGAAAGCAAGAATCAGGGGAGAATTATTAGCTCTGCGTGGTTTTTACCACTTTCAATTATTGAGATCTTATGCAGCAGGTTACACACCTACTTCATTAGGTGTTCCTTACATTACGAAGTCAGAAATCTTTGGTAAGCCTGCACGTCAAAGTTTTGCTGATGTAATGGCATTAGTGAAAAAAGATCTAACTGACGGTAAGGCTTTAATACCAGCAGCCTATACGGTAGCAGATTTCTCAAGAGTTACCCGTGTAGCTGTATCGGCTATGCAGGCAAGGGTTGCTTTATATAATAAAGATTGGGATGATGCCGTAACTTATAGTTCGGAAGTAATTGCCGCCAGACCTTTAGCCACCAGGACAGTTTATCCATCTATTTGGACGGATGCTTCTACTACAGAAGTGGTGTTTCGATTAAATCGTGCTGCAACAAGTGTTAACACTTTATGGACAGATACTAATAATGATGTATTCTTCTCTCCATCAAATAAATTGATCAGTACTTTTGATGTAACCAATGATATCAGGTACTCTACATTTATAAAATTTGATAATACCGTTGCTGCAAACCGTGAACAATGGAAAGTAAACAAATATCCTGGCCAAAGTGCAGCTGTTAGATTCAACCATGTTAAGGTTTTCAGAACTTCAGAAATGTACCTGATCAGATCTGAGGCATATGCTTCCAGAGCTGCGTCTGATCTGGTTGCTGCCGCCGCTGATTTAACAGCTTTACGTGCACAAAGGATTACTGGAGCATTGCCAGTTGTCTTTACTTCATTAGCCGATGCTCAAGCTCAAATTGATCTGGAGCGTTTTAAAGAGCTTGCTTTTGAAGGCCACAGGTATTTTGATATTAAAAGAAGAAACGTTGCAATTGTACGTAATGACAATGATATTACTACAGGTAATGCTATTCCTAAAACATTGAATCCTACAGACAGGAATTATACCCTTCCAATTCCAACAGGAGAGATATTTGCAAATCCAAATATTTTACCTAATAATCCGGGCTACTAATATTCAGTCACTATAGTAATTTAGCGGGCATCTTTACAAAAGATGCCCGCTTTTTTGTATATATTAGTTTTATGAAAAGAATCATTCCTATACTAATATTTTTAAGCCTTGCTTATAGTAGTGCAAAAGCGCAAGCTTTGGTTTCTGATATTTCAGGAAATCCTGTTAGTGAAAGTAAGTATGTTAACGTAGAGGGGAATCCATATTTAACGGAAGAATGGATTAAAAGCAATGTAAAGCTGGCTAATGGGACGGTCTATAAAGATGTAGCTGTACGCTTAGATGTTGTTACTGATGAATTATTATTCAAAAATGCTGATGGAAAAATATTGGCTTTCGTAGACCCTGTAGCAGAGTTTACATTTATTTCTACTAACCAACACTTCATTAATGGAATATCAGGTTTAAGCAATTATACACCTAAAAGTTATTTTCAAAGCCTTAATGAAGGCAAGGCCAAAATACTAAAGAAAACGAATAAGACAGTTGTAGAAAGGAAAGAGTATAATTCAGCTACAACTACAAAAAGTTTTGTTGAAAATTCAGCCTACTTTCTCCTTACTCCAACTGGCCAGGCTTTGCCATTAAAGAAAGATAAAAAGTTTATATTATCTACGCTCGCTGATAAATCAGGTCCCTTAGAAACGTATATCAATGATAAAAAATTAAATCTTAAAAAGGATGCTGACCTGGCTAGCCTGATTGACTATTACAATACCTTATAGAAGATGCCCACTGGCATTAAAGCAATGGAAGCAGTTGCTCTAATGCCATTCCCCTGGAACCCTTTAATAATACCAGGCTATCTTTTACCGGATTGGCCTGCAGCCATATTGCGGCCTCTTCAGGGCTGCTAAAAAAATTACCCTTATACTTATCTTTCAGAGAATAGAAATATTTGCCTATCAAGAGTACGCTGTCCAGCTCCGATATTTCTGACAGTGCGGCAATCTCTTCATGCAGTTTTCCTGATTCTTCTCCCAGTTCAAACATATCTCCTATAATAGCTACCTTATGCTCACTGGCAAGGGTAGTGAGGTTTTTCAATGCTGCGGCCATACTGCTTGGGTTAGCGTTATAAAAGTCGCAGATCACCATATTGGTTGCTGTCTTTGTGAGCTGTGAACGGTTGTTTACAGGGATATAGCCTTCCAGACCCTTATTAATCTGATCAGGGCTTAACTTAAAGAAATCCCCTATACAGATTGCAGCAAGTAAATTCTCAAAATTATAAACGCCTGTTAAATGAGTTTTTACCTGATAGGGACCTTCGGCGCTGCTCCAGGTTAGTTCCAGCACGGGATCTGACGACAGTAATGCACCAGTTATTACATTTGTATCATCAATGCCATATCCAACTGTTTTATCAAGTCCGATAGTATGCGCCATTTCAAGAATATGCGGACTGTCATGGTTAACAAATGCAGTTCCGTGATGAGTTTTTAAATAAGCAAATAACTCTGCCTTTCCTTTTTTTACCCCTTCAAAGCCTCCAAATCCATCCAAATGTGCAAGCCCTATATTCGTAATCATTCCATGCGTAGGCTGCGCTACAGAACATAAGAATTCAATTTCTTTCTGGTGATTAGCCCCCATTTCTATCACTGCCATTTCTACATCCTCTGTAATAGATAAGATTGATAGTGGAACACCGATATGGTTGTTCAGATTACCTTTTGTAGCAAAGGTCTTGTACTTCTGAGATAAAACAGCATTGATCAGTTCTTTGGTAGTCGTTTTACCATTGCTGCCGGTAAGTCCAATAACGGGAATGTTTAACTGACTGCGATGATGCCTGGCAAGTTCCTGTAGAGTCTCCAGTACATCCTCAACTAGTATACATTTATCATTAAGCTGATAGTCTTTATTATCAATAATTACATAAGCAGCCCCCTGTTTCAGTGCCTCTGAAGCAAAAGTATTCGCATCAAATTTCTCACCTTTAAGCGCAAAAAAAAGGCAACCCTCACTAATATTCCTTGTATCTGTTGAAACTATTCGGTGAGCGAGGAAATACTGGTAAATTAAGTCAATTTGGGACATAGCTTCTATTATATCAAAATGTATAGGGTAAAATTACACTATGCATAACAAACAAAAAATATTCTTTAGTATTTTGCCCTGAAATATCAACAATTATGTTCTTCCTATGTCCTCTTCATGAAAAAAATTAGCCTCAGCTTCCTGGTCTTTATGTTTTCTGTTGCAGGACTAATGGCACAGACAAAAACTCCAGATGAATTTCTGGGGTATCCATTGGGAAGCCGCTTTACTCCCCATAGTCAGATAGTGGCTTACTTCAAATATCTTGCAGGCTTAAATAATAATATAAAACTGATCAGCTATGGTCAGACTTACGAACACCGAGAATTAATGGTAGCTGTAGTTTCCTCTCCGGAAAATATGACTAACCTGGAACAGATACGTCTGTCAAATATCAGCCTTAGCAAAGCGGATAAAAAAGCTGTAAACATTAGTAAGCAACCGGCTATTCTATGGCTCAGTTATAATGTACATGGTAATGAGGCAAGTTCTTCGGAGGTGTCTATGAAATCACTATATACCATTTCTCAGGCATCGGCCGAAGGCATAAAAGATTGGTTAAAGAACACCGTGGTGATTATAGATCCATGTCTAAACCCAGATGGCAGGGAGCGTTTTGTGAATTACTTTAACTCTGTAAGCAGATCTGTGCCCGATGCTAATCCGGCAGCAAGGGAACATACCGAGCCCTGGCCAAGAGGGAGGGTAAATCACTATTATTTTGATTTAAACCGCGACTGGTCATGGCAATCGCAGATTGAAACAAAACAACGAGTGGCCTTATACCATGAATGGATGCCAGAGGTTCATGTAGATTTCCATGAACAGGGCTATAATGACCCTTATTACTTTGCTCCCGCCGCAGAGCCTGTTCACCAGGATATAACGCCATTTCAACGTGAGTTCCAAATCACTGCCGGTAAAAACAATGCGAGGTACTTTGACCAGAATGGATGGCAATATTTTACCAGAGAGCGTTTTGATCTGCTATATCCTGCCTATGGAGATACTTATCCTTTATACAATGGTGCAATTGGTATGACTTACGAACAGGGTGGAATTGGTGCCGGATTGGCTGTTCAGACAGCTAATGGAGATACTCTTACTTTAAAAGACCGTATTGACCACCATTTTACTACCAGCATTGCTACTTTAGAAACTGTTTCAAAAAATGCAGGAAAGCTGGTTAACGAGTTTAAAAAATATTTTGAACAGAGCGTGCTTTCTCCTCCCGGAATTTATAAATCGTACGTAGTGAAAGCAGATAATATGAGCCGGATTAAGAAACTGGCAGATCTGTTATCAAAAAACCACATTGAATACGCCTACGGCGGAGACAGATCCCTCAATGGATTTAGTTTTGAAAGCAAAAAATCTGCAGGCTTCAGGCTTGAAAGGAATGACCTGGTTATAAATTTAAAACAGCCGGCGGCTGTGCTTGCCAGCGTTCTTTTTGAACCGGAAACAAAAGTAACCGATTCGAATACTTACGATATTACCGGATGGGCGCTGCCTTATGCATATGGCTTAAATGCGTATGGACTTAAAGAATCGCTTACTGGAGCATATCCACAGATGGAAATTGGTTCAGCAACACCAACTCCACTGTTATCTCCCTATGCCTGGATACTGTCATGGAGTTCGGTAGAAGATGCTAAAATACTAATTGCTTTACAGCGTGCAGGTATAAAAGTGCGTACGGCCGAACAAGCCTTTACCATTGCCGGAAAAGTGTATCCTATGGGCTCTTTGCTGGTTTACCGTGCCGAAAATGAAAAATCAAATAAGCAGCTCTCTGCTAAGATGGCAGAGGTACAAACTTCTTTTAATACCAGCTTTATACCTGTTGCCAGTGGTTTTGTAGAAAAAGGAAAAGATTTTGGGTCATATGTGTATCCAATTCTAACCGCGCCAAAAGTGGCTGTAGTGGCGGGCAATGATGTATCTGCACAAAGCATTGGTCAGGTTTGGCACTTTTTTGAGCAGGACCTGGGCTATCCATTAAGTATTATACCTGAACAGCGGATTACCAGTCTTGATATTGCAACTACCAATGTCCTCATCTTGCCAGATGGTTCATATATGAAGAAAAACCTGGAGCAGCTAAATAGCTGGATCAGTGCCGGCGGAAAGGTTATCTTATTGGAGGATGCAATTTCAAGTGTGATTGGTGTAAAACCGTTTGATATTAAAAAGAAAGAATTTGCGGCGGCAGATGAGAAGGAAAACCTGTCGCGTCAGTACAAGGAGAAAGATAAAGACAAGCAGGAAGATGCAATTCCTGGTGCAATCTATAAAGTAAGTCTTGATAAGAGTCATCCATTGGCCTATGCATTGGGAGATTATTATTATACACTTAAAACCGACGACCGTATATATGAACCATTAAGCAAGGCCTGGAATGTGGGTATGCTTAAACCTAACAGTTATGTGTCGGGCATCGCCGGTAAAACGATCAGAAAGAAACTGACAGAAGGATTATTGTTCGGTGTGCAGCCCTCCGGAAAAGGTAATATCATTTATCTTTCTGGTGATGTACTATTCCGGTCATTCTGGGAAGGTGGAAAACAGCTATTTGTAAATGCGCTTTTTCTGGTGAACTAGTAACGATTAATACGATTTAGCCACACTCATGGTAGCGATCTGTACCCCAATTGTGGGGCTGTTTTTTAACCATGTCCGAAATTTAATCTACTATAACAGCCGGTGAACGCTCAAATATTTCATTTGGAGACTGTGGGATAAAGCGTATAGATAATATGCTCTTTAAACACTAAATAAACGGTGTTCCAACGTCTAAATGATTGCACAAAAGGTTTGAAATTAACCGTGTTTGTTCAAAATATTTTGGTGTTCGTCAGAATTTTGTCAAAGTAGCGTAACGTTTACATATTTATAGCTTTGCTAATCAAACATATCGTATATATTTATACCGTTAATTATTAACTACCTAAATATTTATTGATTTATGAAAAAACTTATACTAAGTTTGTTCGTATACCTGGTTGTTGCGGGAGCCGCAATTGCGCAGGATCGGACTGTGACTGGTACAGTGACGGGTAAAGACGATGGTCTTCCTATTCCCGGGGTATCGGTAAAAGTTAAAGGAACAACCAATGGAGTAGCCACCGGTTCAGACGGTAAGTATTCCATCAGAGTAACTTCTGGCGCTGTTTCCTTAGAATTCACCTCTATTGGTTTTGTGAAACAAGATGTCGCTGTTGGAAGTGGTACTGTTCACAATGTCGCTTTATCTCAGGATTCACAATCTCTGGGTGAAGTAGTAGTAACAGCCCTTGGTATCAGCAAGGCAAAGAAAACAATTGGTTATGCAGAAACTACCGTTAAATCAGAAGAGATCAACAAATCAGCTTCTGTAAGTTTAGTGGGTGGTTTGCAGGGTAAAATTGCAGGTGCTACAATATCTAATACTTCTGGAGCACCAGGTGGATCTACCAAAGTTATCTTAAGAGGTTTCTCTTCAATTACAGGCAGTAATCAGCCATTATATGTAATTGATGGTGTTCCTCTGGATAACTCAACATCAGGATCAAACTCCAATTATGATTTTGGTAATAGTGCAAATGATGTTGATCCAAACAATATTGAAAGTATGAGCGTACTTAAAGGATCAGCTGCAACAGCACTTTATGGTTCCAGGGGCTCTAGTGGTGTAATTTTAATCACCACCAAAAAAGGTAAGTCGGGAAAGCTTCAGGTAGATTTCTCTACAGCGGCAACGATTACACAGGTAGCTGCATTGTATAAACCACAAGATCAGTTTGGCCAGGGTTGGGACGCAACTTATATTCCTTCAGAAAATGGTAACTGGGGTCCGAAGTTTGACGGCCAGATGAGAAGCTGGGGAGCGGTTGTAGATAATCAGCAATTGTTGAAACCCTATTCCTTTATAAAAAACAATGTTCGCGATGCACTTACCAATGGATTAGAGTTAAACAATAACATTGCTATTAGCGGTGGTAATGACAACTCAACCTTTTATTTTGCGTATGGTAACATTAACAGCAATGGATATCTGCCTACCGATGCTGACAGCTATAAAAGAAACAACGTTTCCTTAAAAGGGTCAACGAAGTACAAAAACTTCAGCATTGATGGGTCAATGAACTATGTAGGCAAAACACAAAGATTTGTTTCTGCCGGCGGTGGCGATTCTGGTATCGGATCTTCATTCTATGAAGAAATTCTACAGATACCAAGCGATATTCCTATTTCTGATTTCAGGAATTATAAAAACAAGTTCTTTAACGTAGATAACTACTTCACTCCATATGCAGAAAATCCATATTATGCCTTATATGAAAACGGTAGCCGCAATAAAAGCGACCGTGTTTATGGTAACGTAAATATGAATTATAAAGTGAACGACTGGTTAAACATCCAAATGCAGCAAGGTGCTGACGTGAGTAATTCACAAACTAAGATCTGGCACAACAAAAATGCACCAACGCCAGGCAGCTATAATGATGGTGGCAACATTGAAGGTTCTAAAAGAGCAGCGGATGTAGGTAACGTAATTGAACAGTCTTTCAAGACCTTTGAATACGATACTAAACTGAATGCTATTTTCAATAAACAGTTAAGCGATAAATTTGATTTAGACGGATTGGTTGGTGCCAACTATAATGACAGGGGCTTAAGAGCGCTGAGCACTTCAGTTGAAGACCTTGCAATTCCAGGTTTTTATGATATTAGTAACAGTTCTAACAGACCTAGAAGTACAGAGGCAGAATCGCATAGAAGATTGTTTGGTGCATATGCACAGGCTACTTTAGGGTACAACAAATATTTATACTTAACGGTAACTGCCAGAAATGACTGGTCTTCAACACTTGCAACAGGACAAAACAGCTATTTCTACCCAGCTACAAGTCTTGCATTCCTGGCGTCTGAAGCGTTTGATCTGTCTAAAACACCAATTAGTTTCTTAAAGTTAAGAGCCAGTTACGGACAAACTGGTAGTGATACCAATCCATACCGTATAAATAATATCTTAACGGCCACAAATATTGGATTAGGATATGGTAATCTTCAGTTTCCAATTAACGGTGTCCCAGGTTTTACTGTTTCAAATACCTTACGAAGTGCTGATCTAAAACCTGAAAAGGTAAGTGAGGTTGAGTTTGGTGGTGAAATCAGATTCTTCAACAACCGTATCGGTATTGATGCAAGTTATTACAACAAAATTAGAAAAGACCAGGTATTAGCTGTACCAATTGATCCGGCTTCTGGTTACACATCATCATTCTTAAACTTCGGTAAAGTTAGAAACAGAGGTGTTGAGGTAGCATTAAATGCTAAACCAGTTCTTTCTAAAGATTTCCAATGGAACTTGAATTATACTTTTTCAAGAGAAAGAAATATGGTGCTTGAATTACCTGCAGGCTTAGAAAAGGTAATCATCAATTCTGCTTATGATGCGCAATTTGTAGCAGAAGTTGGCAAGCCTTTAGGTACTATACAGGCTCCGGTAGCTACATATGACCCTCAAGGAAGGATTATTGTTGATAACACAGGTTTCCCGGTTGTTGCTAGTGCTAATGGTGACTATGGATCTATGCAACGTGATTTCTCTATGGGATTAACTAACTCATTTACCTATAAAAACTTCGCCTTAGGATTTACATTAGACTGGCAAAAAGGCGGTGTATTCTATTCAGGAACAGCAGACTTATTGAACTTTGTTGGTGCTGATGAAAAAACCACCTGGAATGACCGTAAGCCATTTGTAGTACCAAACTCTGTTCAAAGAGTACTTGATGCTGCAGGTAATGCTACTTATGTAGAAAACTCTACAGTAATTTCAGAAGGCCAGGTTGACGATTATTACTATCCAACTACCAATAAAGGGTTAGCATACAATAACAGGATCCTGAGTAAGTCTTTCCTGAAACTGAGAGAGGTAACTTTGAGCTATACTTTACCAAAACTTATTACTGGTAAAATACTGGCACAGCGTGCTACATTCTCTGTGTTTGGCAGAAACCTGGTTACCTGGTTGCCATCATCTAACAAAACTATCGACCCAGAGGTTTCCAACTATGGTAATGATTTAACAAGTGAGTTTGGTGAGTTCAGAACAGCACCTCCGGTAAGGTTCTTTGGGGCAGCGTTAAAAGTTACATTTTAAACAACTGAAAGATGAAAAAAATGAATTTAAAATATAGTACGCTCATGATTTCAGCAGTATTGCTGCTTTCATCTGGGTGTAAAAAAAATCTGGATATCAATGTAGATCCAAACAACCCAAGAGTTGAAAATGCTACGCCAGAGGTATTGTTTCCTTCAGCTACAATGTCTACAGCAGGTACTGTTGGTGGTCAGCTTACTGTACTTGGAGGAATATGGTCGCAGTATTATACTCAGGCAAATGCGTCAAATCAGTATAAAACAATTGACTCGTACAATTTAACACGTAACGATCTGCAGATCGGCTATACCGAACTTTTCAGCGGTGCATTAAATGATTATCAGTTAACTCTTACCAAAGCCAAAGAAAGTGGCGATGCAAGATATACGCTGATGGCTACTGTTATGAAAGCGTATACCTATCAGGTTTTGGTAGACCTTTATGATAAAGTTCCATATTCTGAAGCATTTCAGGGTGCGGCCAACTTACAGCCTAAATTTGACGATGGTGATTTTATATACACTTCACTGCTGGCAGAAATTGATGCTGCTTTAGCGCAGGACTATACTTCAACAGCTTTAAATGCAACACAGAAGAAAACAGACTTCCTGTTTGGTGGTGATATGTCTAAATGGGCGCAGTTTGCCAATACCCTGAAATTAAAAATGTATTTAAGAATGGTAAATGCCAAGCCGGCACAAGCGCAGGCGGGTATTGCTAAATTATATGCTGACGGTGCTAACTTCTTAACCACAAGTGCGGGTATTGCAACCTGGGAAGGTACGCCTGACAACAGTAACCCATTCTACGAAAACAATATCAGACGTTTAAATTCTACTACCAACCTTAGGGCGAGTGTTACTTTAGTAAGTTATTTAAATGAAAATAATGATCCGAGAGTTAATAAATATTTTGGTAGTTCGCCAATAGCAATGCACCAGGGCGATTATGCTGCTACTGCGGCAGAACAACCAACATATGCTAATGCTTCGGTATTCGTTCAAAGCGCAAATGATCCGGTTTGGTTTATTACGGCGGCAGAGTCTTACTTTATGCAAGCAGAAGCACTAGAACGTTACTTTGGTGGTTCAGGAGCACAGGCCGCTTATAACAACGGATTAGCCGCAGCTTTTGCACAGACAAGCGTAACATTAACTCCTGCTCTTCAGGCAAATTATGCTTATCCTACTGCAGGTACCCTGGAAGATAAAATAGAAGCAATTGTTACACAGAAATGGGCTTCTTTCCCAGGTACACATGACCTTGAAGGATTTTTTGAACAACAGCGTACAGGATATCCTAAAATGAGCGCAGTTTATTCAACTGACGAAGATTACATTCCTGGACAACTAGTATACTCAAAAAATGGGGTAACTGGCGGTCTGTTTCCAAGGCGCCTGGTTTATCCTGCTGCTGCAAGAGACAGAAATAAAAATACGCCGGCAGAGGTGCCAATTACCACTAAAGTATGGTGGGCTAAATAATCTGATATAATAAAAAGGACAAGATGAAAAAATATATAGCAATTTTAGGTCTCGGTATACTGGGACTTACATTTAGCTCTTGTGAAAAAGAGCCCTCTTTTGATTATCCTGAGGGAACTGTTGGGATTTCTAAAGTGACCACATTCCCTATATTAACCCTTAAGGGCGATGCAAGGATTGTACTGGCTAAGGGAACGCCCTATGTTGATCCTGGAGTAACTGCGCTTGAAGGAACAACAGCCTTAACTCCGGTAGTTACAGGCGCACCTGATGTTAGTAAAGCAGGTGTATACACTGTCAATTATACAGCTACCAACAAAGATGGTTTTCCGGCTTCTATTACAAGAAAAGTAGTGGTATACGATACGCAGCCAAGTGCGGTTGCCAATGATTTCTCCGGAACCTATGCCAGAAATACCAATGGATTATTATCGGTATGGACTAAGATTGCTCCTGGTGTATATTCAGTGGTTAATCCAGGTGGGGCTGATTCAGACCTAACTGTAATTGTGTTTAACGCTACGGGAAACAATATTAGTATTCCTTCGCAATTAGCAAGTGATGGTACATTGACAAGTTCTTCAGCTGAATCATATGATGCGGTTGGAGGAAGATACTCATGGATTATTGTAAATGCCGGTTATGGAACAGCATCACGAACTTTTATCAAACAATAAAACAGACATAAGATGAAAAAATACTTATATATATTAACACTGTGTGTGTTGGCATTGTCTTCATGTAAAAAAGATGAAGAAGTAGGTGGTACGGCTGTAAAAGAGCTGGCTAACGAATGGTTCGTGCAAGTGCAGAAAGTAGATGCCGCAACTGGGGCAATAGAGACACCATACGCAGGCTATACAAACATATCTACCTATAATACATCTGATAATTCAAATACACAAATGTGGATTGATGATTCTCAAAGCTTCTATGGTCTGAAAGCTAAAGTAAATGTAGATCTGGCTAATCAAAGCTTTTCAGTTACAAATGGTGATGAACTATACTATGGTGTTAAAGTAACCATTAGAAATGGTAAGATTGTTAAAAATGGTGCTGTTGGTCCAGTTTCTAAAGCTGCAACTGATGCCATCTCTTTTGAAGCTATTTATAGCGACACTCCTGGCAGCATATTCCAGTACAAGGGCTATGCAAGAACCAGGTTCCCTGGTGATGATCACTAGTTAACATAAATCTATAATACAAAAGCCCGTCTTTTTTTAAAAGATGGGCTTTTGTATTATCTGGTACGCTATACTGATTACATATAGCTCAAATTGACTTCATGTTGATGAACTTGTAGGGATGCCTTTTTGCCAAGTACCAAAGCCCTGTTATCATCGATATGACCCACCGGAAAATTAAAACATACCGGGTAATCATATTCCTTTACAATGTCCAGAACTATTTTTTCCGGAGTTTGTCCAAAGGGGATATCTTCCGGTTCAATCCCATTAAAAGCCCCGATGATCAACCCTTTTAGTTTGGCCAGTTTACCACTGCGTTTTAACTGGCGCATCAACCTGTCTATTGAGTACTCATGTTCACCTACATCTTCCAGAAACAAGATTTTATCTGTAAAATCCATTTCAGAAACTGAGCCCTGCAGCGCAATTAATAAGGTAAGGTTTCCACCAATCAATATACCCTCTACTTCACCTGTACGGTTAGGGAAGTCACTTTTATAATTATAAGCTAGTTCTTCTCCAAATAAGGCTTTTCTCAAACTCTCTAAAGATTCCGGAGTTCCTTCTTCAAAACTTCCAGGCATTTGCCCATGAATACTTTGGGTGTTCAATGCTGCTATGGCATGAGAGAGCAAAACCGTAATATCACTGAAACCAATCAGCCATTTTGGTTCTTCATTAAAGATATTGAAATCCAGCGCATCTATAATCCGTATAGTCCCGTAACCACCTCTTCCGGCAATAATTGCTCTAACTTGCCTGTCGTCTAAAAATCGCTGTAAATCTGCTGCCCGCAAATCATCATCTCCTGCAAATTGGTTATATGCTGCGGTTACGCTATCCCCAGACAGTACTTCCAGGCCCCAGCTTTCCAGCACAGTGATAGCCTTATCTATCGGCTTTTTCAATTTCTTGGCAGGACAAACGATAGCAATCTTGTCGCCTTTTTTTAGGTAGGCAGGCTGTTTAATCATAGGTATAAAACACTTATCTTTGCCAAAATAATAAAAATAGTTTTGGATAACAGTAAAATAAAAAGATATACCGTAACGGCTGCATTGCCTTACACAAATGGTCCGGTTCACATTGGGCATTTAGCTGGTGTTTACTTACCTGCGGATACTTATGTACGTTTCCTGCGTTCAAACCAGAGAGATGTAAAGTTTATCTGTGGTTCGGATGAAAATGGCGTTCCAATTACGCTGAAAGCAAAAAAAGAAGGCACTACCCCGCAAGCGGTAGTTGATAAATATCATAAAATTATTGGCGATTCATTTAAAGAATTTGGTGTGTCATTTGACATCTATCACCGTACTTCTTCTGCCACTCATCATGAAACAGCATCAGATTTTTTTAAGAACCTATACGACAAGGGAATCTTTACAGAAGAAGTTACTGAGCAATACTATGATGAAAAGGCACAGTCTTTTCTGGCCGACAGATATATTACCGGCACCTGTCCTAAATGTGGGAATGAAAATGCCTATGGCGACCAGTGCGAAAATTGCGGAAGTACTTTAAATGCTACTGATCTGATCAATCCAAAATCTACCTTATCAGGTGAGCCGCCGGTTAGAAGGGAAACTAAAAACTGGTTCCTTCCTTTAGAAAAGTATGAAGATCAGCTCAGAGCTTACATAGAAAACCATAAAGAATGGAAACCAAACGTTTACGGACAATGTCAAAGCTGGTTAAATGCGGGGCTGCAGCCAAGAGCTATGACCAGAGATCTGGACTGGGGCGTAAAGGTTCCTGTGAAAGATGCAGAAGGTAAGGTTCTTTATGTATGGTTTGATGCACCTATCGGTTATATTTCTGCCACAAAAGAGCTGTTTAAATATGCAGGTCAGCCGCAATTAAATCCTAAGACAGCAGAATACTACCTTTCAGAAAATAATGCTGAGGGCAACTGGGAAGATTACTGGAAAGATGAATCTTCCAAACTTGTACATTTTATTGGAAAAGACAACATAGTTTTCCATTGTATTATATTCCCTGCCATGTTAATGGCTCATGGCGATTATATCCTGGCTGATAATGTTCCTGCCAATGAATTCCTGAATTTGGAAGGACAGAAGATCTCTACTTCCAAAAACTGGGCTGTATGGTTAAATGAATACCTGGTTGAGTTTAAAGATAAACAAGACGTATTGCGTTATGTCTTAACCTCCACTGCTCCTGAAACAAAAGATAATGACTTTACATGGAAAGATTTTCAGGCAAGAAATAATAATGAATTAGTAGCCGTTTTAGGGAACTTTATCAATAGGGTGGTAGTTCTTACCCATAAGTATTTTGATGGGCAGGTACCCGCTCTGGGAGCTTTAAATGAGCAAGATCAGCAGGTGATAGATGAACTGGCTGCATATCCTGCAAAGATAAGTGCTTCTATAGAGACATACCGGTTCCGTGAAGCACTTACTGAAGTAATGAACGTAGCACGTTTAGGTAATAAATACCTGGCCGAAACGGAACCATGGAAAGTTATCAAAACTGATGAAGAGCGTGTTCGCACGATTCTGAATATAGGCTTGCAGATTGTGGCCAGTCTGGAAATTCTGATAGAGCCATTTCTTCCTTTTACTGCGGAGAAGCTGAAAAACATGCTTAACCACGAAACTAATCTTTGGGAAGAAGCCGGTAAAATGGACTTACTGAAAGTAGGACATCAATTGAACGAATCTCATCTGCTGTTTGAGAAAATTGAAGATGCTGAGGTAGAAGCCCAAATTAATAAGCTAAACCAAAGCAAGACAGATAATACTTTAGCCAATGCTGTGGTAACTCCCGCCAAAGAAAATATAGATTTTGATCAGTTTAGCGCCATGGATATCCGTGTGGCAACTATTATTGCCGCAGAGAAAGTAGAAAAAACAAAAAAATTGCTGAAACTTACGGTTGATACCGGACTTGATCAGCGTACCGTAGTATCAGGAATTGCTGAGTTTTTTAAGCCGGAAGATATAGTTGGTCAGCAGGTTAGCTTATTGGTGAACCTTGCCCCAAGAGAAATTAAAGGAATTTTATCTCAGGGGATGATTTTAATGTCTGAAAATTCAGATGGAAAACTTACTTTTGTGGCGCCTCTGCAAAATCATGCAAATGGAAGTGTAGTCAGGTAATACATTGGTCCCGTAGTTCAACGGATAGAATAGAAGTTTCCTAAACTTTAGATATGAGTTCGATTCTCGTCGGGACCACTTGACGATACAGCGTCTGAAAATCAGACGCTGTATCTGTTTTTAAACCTTTTAACTCCCTGTTAATCAGCCATATTACATGAGCGATAGAATTTGTCCTGGGTGTTCGATGTTTGGCTCCGTCAAAATCGATTTTTTCAGGAAAAAGTGAACACAGGATATGCCGCTGTTTTTTTATAGGAGCTTTTTCAAAAATCTTGTCCAGATTGCAAAACGTTGAAATGATCTTATCCATCAATTTATTGATGTCCAATCTGATCATTTTCGTTTCTGATGCCTCCTGCAATTTCACCTCTAGACGTGCGATTACAGCAGCACAATCGGCTTTTATCTCTTTATAGTCAGCAGGCTCGATATCCTCCTCTAAAAGCAACCGTCTCGCTTTGGCGATTTTTTCGTTCTGTTTGGTGATGTCATTCATCACCTGTGCCTTCGCATTGAACTCCGTTTTTGTTCGAGTTTTGTATACTGAGGATATTACGAATTTTAAGAGGTCTACCGCCGCAGGATTGATCACCCAAGATTTAAGTAATTTCAGGAAAAGTTTATTTGTTTCTTCGGCATTATATCTTACCCCACAGGAAGGATCACAATGGTAATAATAGTAATGTTTAAGCTTTCCTTTCGAGGAACTACCAGTAAGCATGCGGTGACATTTGTTGCATTTCAAGGAGTTTCGCAATGGCAATAACTCCATCGACAACAACTTCGCGGCTGGAACACGCTTTCTCCCATTTAGAATGTCCTGAACATCATAAAATTGAGCTTCAGATATCAACGGTTCATGCTGTGAATCGACAATGTATGCAGCCTCATCTTTGTGTTGCTTGATTACCAGTTTCCCACAATACATCGGTTTTCTGATGTTCCTCCAAAAGGTCATTCGGGTACATTTTAGCCCGAGCTGATTGGCCTTTTTCCTGATCTGATCTACCGCAAATACATTCCGGGAAATCTCCTGAAATACCCACTTCATTATTCCAGCTTCTGGTTCATAGGGAGCAATATATTTTTTCCCATCCGGAGCCGAATAATTCTTATAGCCCAACGGAGCTGTACCCATAAAACGACCTTCCTTTTTGGCTCTCCGCATGCCATAGAATACATTCAATGCCCTCCGGTCATTATCAACCTCTCCAGCGGCCACGTATATGGCAAGCATCATCTTGCTTTCTGGAATGGTCATATCCAAAGGCTGTTCGATAGAAATCGGTTGTACCCCCAATTTCGAAAGTACGCCAATCATTTGATAGGACTCACTTACATTTCTGCTAAACCTGTCCCATTTGGTAAAAAGGATTCCCTCAGGTCTGGATTTAACTCGCTTGAGCTCCGTAAGCATTCTGGCCCATTCCGGTCGGATAAATGTTTTCGCTGAGTGATCTTCGTAGATGATTTTTAAAACGTCAATCGAATTTGTTGACAGTAACGTTGCAGACGTTCGTGTTGGTCACGCTGGGAGTAGCCTTTGTCTGCTTGCTCATCCGTACTCACACGGATGTAAAGAATACTTTTTTCATGTGTAAAATTTAATTAAAAACTGGGCTTGTCGTATTTTCCGGCAAGCCTTTTAATCCTGGTCAAGTAGTTGATCCATAGACAAGTTAACTAAAAAAATTAGCAATTCCAACACATTTTTTGCTTCTTCAAGACTTAATTCAACACCATTTTTTGCCAGTATCTTTTGAGCCATTTTTGGCGTGGTTGGGCAGGGTTCATAAAATTCTTTGTCCATATACTTTGCGATTAAAATCCGTGTGCAATATATTCGTAACAGACAAACCCTGCTCCCAAGAGGGGTCTGGAATGGGAGCGCTAGAATTAGAAATGGCTCGATTTTAAACTGCTAATACAGTCCAGTTTTCTGGAAAAGATTTTTCAATTACTGCGTGTTGGAAAGCTGCAGGAATATGTTTTGACGGGTCTTGGAAATATAAAACGGCATAGAAAAATTTGTATTCTGGATCACCTTCATAACAGTCCGCGTCGGTTTTAATCTGATCCAAATACTCGGCAATATTTTTTCCGGCTTTAACAAACTTATATTCAATGGCACTACTAGTTTCAGGGATTAGGATGTCTGGCTTATAGGTTCCTTAAAGACAGGGAATGAGGCGCATGATAGGACCCAGGAGTTTAGAATCCGGAACGGAAACAACATGGGTATGGATGAAGCGTTTAATCTGGTTGCCGGAAGAGCGGTGCAAAAATCGTTAATCAACGGCGACGGCGATGCTTACCTGGCCTGGCTAAAAGTGGATTTTTCGCAGAAGGATACGTATGGCAATCATAAAATGGAGCAGTTCTCTGAGCGCTACGGGTACAACCTGAAGCGGGCTTTGGACAAGTTTCCGATTGCCGAGCTTGCGCAGCCAGAAGCGCGAAAAGAATTGCTGGAGGCAATGAAGGCTGGAAATGCTACGGCGGTTACCATAAGCAAAGATGGCAAAGAGGCATTGCTGTTTGTGGAAGCTAACCCACGGCTGCGCACGATCAACATCAAGGATGAGAAGGGGGTATCGGTTCGCCGAGATCAGCTGGAGATCAAAGACCAAAGCAAATCTGCGAAGATCGCTGAGAGTAAAGGCCAAAGCCAGAAGAGTAACAAAAAGCAGGGCTTGTCGGTTTAGGCCGGTTGTGCTATCTTAGGAGTCATTTTTAACAGGAAGAGCTAAGTAAAAAACAAAACGAGATGGAAACCGCGACGCAGCTTTCATCCAATTAAAAAGCAAAATAAAACAATATGGAAAAATTTGAAAAAGTAAAAGAACTGATTGCTGGCATTGAGACTGATGCGGCTAAATTTTATGATGGAGGCAACGGTGCTGCCGGTACCCGGGTGCGCAAGGCGATGCAGGATTTAAAGGTGCTGGCTACGGATATCCGCAAAGAGATTACAGAGAAAAAGAACAGCAAATAAATCAATTCGTGTTTTGGGAATTGGCACTGTCTATTTTAGGCAGGGCTTTTTAGTTATGGTGCCGTGGCTGTGAATACATTAACCTGCGTAGTATTTCAATAATTCTAAACAATTCAAGACTTTTCTTGCAGGAGATTAAGGCCAAATAATCATAAAATAATGTCTATCTTTTGTATATGAAGTTTATCACCCAGAAGGGGAAAGATTATATTTTGATGTCCGAGCAGACTGATTTAGATGAACTCTATTAAGTATAAATAAATATCTTAGTAAATAGTTTTAACGCACAGATTCAAGGCAATGGCAGAACAAATGGAAAAAATTCATGAGGATATATTTCATGCATTAATGAAATACCATAAAGCAGACTCATCATTTCTTTTTACGTTCCGAAAGATAAACCGAAATGCCAGGCTCGAAAATGGCTATTGGTTTTTAGGGGACGACCATTATTTGGCTGTATCTTTTTGGACTGGAAGAGATCTTCTTACCAAGATGCCTAAAATTTCTTTCATTGTCCGTAAAGATGGATTCTCTTTATTGGAGTTCAGTTCAAAATATACTTCGATGAAAATGGATTACTTCGAGGATGCTATGGTGGTAGCGGTTGGAGCCAAACCTATGGGATATGAAGAGGGATTTAGAAAACATTATCCCGAATATGGTTCAGATTACCTTAAATCATTGGATGCATTTATTCAGACGGATAAAATCATCATTGACCAATACGTAAACAATGGCAACGCTTTCAATCCTGCAGCACTAGAATATACAGAGCCATTAGAATTTATAAGTTTGGCTGATTTTGAAAATCAGTATCGAAATATAATCACCTATAAAAAGCTCCTCAAAGAAAAGCAGCGAAAAACTGGATATCTAAAGAGTTTCAAGATCAAAAATTTTGGTCACATCCTTGATGCTTCTATTGATCGCATAGAAGATGGTTGTAGATGGATTTTTATTACCGGCGAAAATGGGGCTGGAAAAAGTACTATTTTAAAGGCATTAGCGACTGGATTTTTAAATAACAATGATGCTGGTGAATCAATAGCCAACGGTTTTGGCGAATTCAGCATCACAATTGGCACGACGACGACGCGAGATCCTGAGCTCCATACTATATTATCGACCGAAGAATTGTCCGATAAGAAGATGGTGACGAAAGGGTTTGCAGCTTATGGCCCCATAAGACTGGTTACCCAAGGCAGCCTAAAATCTGAATATTTCACTTTTGATACTGAATCAATTATTAAGAAACGAACATTTGGTCTTTTTAATCCTTTTGGAGTCTTGAGGGATTTAAGTGGTTCATATGCGATCAGCGTTAGACCTAAATATTATCAAGATACTCTTGAAAGCCTAATTGAAAATTTGGAATTTATCATTCCAAATGTCTTACGCGTATTTGCTGAACCTGAAGGGCAAGGTCATATTTTGAAATATGTACAAAAATTACCTAATGCTGATGTCACCATACACCCAGTATCATTTGAGCAACTGCCCTCTGGTACCAGAAACTTTGCTGCCCTGATTGTCGACTTGCTGATAAGGTTTACAGAGCAGCAATCTGATACTTCAGATCCCGCTAATTATGTCGGCGTTGTGCTGATTGATGAAATTGACCTTCACCTACACCCAAAAATGCAGAAGGAAATTGTTGAGCAACTATCGCAAACTTTTCCAAACATTCAATTTATCGTTACTACCCATAGCCCTATCCCATTACTCGGTGCTCCTAAAAACTCTTGCTTTATTAATGTATATCGTGATGAAAACAATCTAATTGCGGTTAACAAATTGAATATTGACATTACCAATTTGTTGCCCAATGCTATTCTCAGTTCACCGATATTTGATTTTGACTCGTTAGTTAGTGTCGATCACAATCCTCAAGAAAGGCTAATTACTGAGAACGATTATGATGAAGCACTTTTTTACAAAATCCTTGAAAGAAAAATTCGGGAGAATACCTTAAAGCCGGAATAACAGATGATTTTTCTTCCTAAAAAGGATTTTGACAGCCCTCCTATAGCGTTAACAAAAGCCACTGCATGTTGGACATTGCGCTCTGCAACACTCACTCCCGATGGCAATTTATGTACGTCCTATTACTACGCAGACAAAAGTGTAGTTGACTTGCTTAGGGCATACTCAGTTCATGAGGATTTTCTAGCGGCGAATGAAGCAGGAAAATGCAATTACTGTGAATCAAGGTTGGAACATGGGGTCACCTTCCAGGTTGAGCATTTTAGACCAAAGGCGAAGGTGGCGGAGATCGACAATGGTGGTTTGCCGCACTCCGGATATTACTGGCTTGGACTGGAATGGTCAAACCTGTTGCTGTCCTGTCCAAAATGTAATGGGAAAGGAGCTAAGGGAAGTCGTTTTCCCATACGCGGTGTCCGTGCAACTGCATTTCATCCGGTGGACGCAACAGGGGTATTAAACAGAGCAGCATGCTATTTAAATACAAATCCACTTCTTGCTGAAGATCCACTATTGCTAAATCCTGAAATTGATCATCCTGAGCAGTTTTTAACGTTCAATACGAATGGATATATTGTTTCCCATGGAGCTGATCAGCTTCGTGGTGATACCAGTATAGAAATTTACAGATTAAATAGAGATTTGCTTGTAGCCGAGAGAATTGATGTGCTAAACCAATTTTTAAACAGAATAAATATTGATATAGCAGCACACATGATCGGAACCATTGGCGATGATACGCTTATCTACAATTTTAAGGTAGTCGTTCGAGAAATGATTGCCCGGCAGTCTCCAAAAAAGGAATTCGCACTTTGGGCAAGGTATTTTAATGAGGAAATTGAATCTTGTGTAATAGCCTACCTTCCTCGAGTGCCTTATAATGATATGTTTCGTGACGCCCATCATGAGGTTCTCGCCGAATAATTGTGAGGTAGGATAGATGTAGCCGTTACTACTAAATTAGTTTAGAAAATGCTTTTGATCAACTGGCGTATCATCCAACATAACATCACTTATCGCATGTGGCTTCTGAAGGGTAAGACGATGCGATATAAGGGAGAGCCAGATTACAGCGGATTGCTGGGGAAATCCATCAAAGCAAGGAGAGATCTGAAGGTTGATCTTTTAGAAAGGCGAGTTTTGCAAGGAAATAAATGTTAATTTTATTCCACAGGATCAAATTAATACCATGAAAGTTGCTTATCATTTTACTTGCGATGGAATCGCTATGCGGTACAATCACTTTTTCTACAAGAAATTATTGGACAGTTACTTCAGATCTTCTTTTCATTTTATATCTACTAAAATATTATCGGGCGATCTGCTGGTGCACAGTTATATCAAGAAAAGGGAAGATTTCGGGATATTGCTTGACTTACTCACAAACCCCAAACCGAATATTTGGAAACGATTAATAGATGGAAAGGCCGGCCTATTGGTGACTGAGAACATCTTTGTAATTTGCCTGGAGACTATACAAAAAGATACCGCAGATATGATTCATGGTTGGTTTAAAGACGAACCACAATATGTCGGAGCCTTTGAGATTGACCACACTAGTGAAATTCACTGGCACCTATACGGGGAGTGTGTTAGTCCGAAATACCGACTCGTGAATAAGGACTTTTATATCATGACTGATAATGAGGATCCAGAAATGCTGGAATATTTTGAGGATGAAAAGGAGTTTTTCAAAGATTTTCCATTTGAAAAGCTAACGATGGAGAATGCAAATTATCGTTACAGTATTTTTGATGACAAGCATAATTATCAAAATGCTAAAAGGGCAGCACAATGGAAAAGTAGCATTGACTCTTTGTTCTCCACGGTCTCGGATGAGATCATCGGGAAATTAAGTGATACGGCACCCGAGTTAACGGATAGACTTTGGTCTATCACCAATGCTTTAGATTCGGCTGAAACAGGTGAACAATACGCTCAGGCTATGTCATCCTGTCGCCGAATATTTGAGTACATCACTGACTGTCTTTTCCCTGCCACGGATGAAATTATTGATGGACACTCTTTGAAAAGGGATAAATACAAGAACAGGTTATTGGAATTTGCAAGCAGAGAATTTAAAAGTAAAACCAATATTGAGCTTATTGTTACCAATACATCCGCTTTATTCGCTGAGTGGGAGAAGCTTTATAGCTTATCCAATAAGGGTGTGCACGATGAAAGCCATCGGCAGGAATGCAGAAGATGTATTCTTCGGACAATTCTTTTGCTGGATGATCTGATATCTATCAAGCGGACACCTTTTCAAGTAAACATCAAATCAGATAAATTCTTGGATGATCTCAAAGAAAAGTATGGAAATTAATCTATGCAGACAAACGTTGCTGACTTTAAATCCGTAATAATAGGTCATGTCATTAGTACGCGCAGTAAGAATTTCATTTTTGGGGTTAGTTCTTGCGTGTAGCTATGTTTTGGAACAGATCATTTATGCCGCGAATTGCAATGCTTTTGGTTAACATTTTTGATTTATTAGGGTCAAATTTATTACTGGTTAAGATCTCTAATATCCTGAACCAACAAACCACTTTTGCATAATTTGAAGGTATTTTTTTTGAAAATTTCTTTCATGATCATCCACACCTGGTCGACCAACTGGTACGATTTCTTTGTACTTTCATCGCTCTCAACCAGAAATCCACTGAATTCCATTTTCTCGATCTCGACCTCGCCATCGCAATAGTTACTGATCAGTTTCCCTGCAACATGCGGGAAGGCTAAAGTAATTGTCTTTAATAGTTGAGCCCTTCTACCCACTTCTACGCAATAGGTATTGACAATGTGGTCAAAGGGAAATTTCCTGCCATCTACAGTCAGAATAAATGCATGACCGGGAAAGCGCAGCATCATCAATTCTTCTTCATCGGTAATCTGGACTTTACCAAGATCAATAGCTACAATCTTTGGACGTCTAAGGGTGATCTTGGCATTTACTTCCAGTGTGCCTATGTTGACTTGCCCGCCATTCGTGTCATCTCGCCCCGCTTCCCGTAGTTCAACCAATTTTATGCCCAGATGATCCGCAAACGTCAGGGTGTCTGGCGTGAATCCAGTCTTGGTAACAATGATTCCGCTGGCGATATCGGCATCGCGCATGATTCCCGAAAGTTCCAAGACGATTTTCTTGGTCACTTTCTTTTTCCAATACTTGCATTCAATTGCCGTTAGCAGCACCCTGTCGCCATCGATCTGTTCGGTGAGGACATCGATCTGATGTTTTACCCCGGATTTCCCTGTGACTTTGGATTTAGTTCCGTAGCTCTTGATTTTTATTCCATATCCGGAACCAAGAGACTCATAGATGTATTTAGTGATATCCTCATAACCTTTCCAGTCCAGACCTATGTCGTTATTTTCAGCCATGCTTATTGATGAATACCTAAAAATAATCCATTTATTTAAGATTTACTACATAAAGATCAGGCCTGATATAAATGCTTGGATAGTCCTGATAGGTTATTATTTGATGTGGCATAGCAAACCGGTTTCGAGGATTCTGAAATCCGGAAAGTGAGGTTGAGCATCTGCTAGGCGTGAAGGAATTTGGAAAAATGTGTCTATTTCTCAAATAAATGATCTGAAAAACCCGGAAATGTTCCCGTAGGATCATTAAGGAAATTGCCAGTTTCTTTCTCAATTAGGTTCCATCTTCCCAGATGTCCAATACTCCAAAGGGCAAATGGACGGGTTTTAACCTCGATCGTGTAATAGCACTCTAGGAGTTTCTCATCACTAATGGTACCTGATGCATGACGCAATAGGGCGATATAATTGGCAGGATCCACAGTCCTCACGAAGTCCAGCTCTTCCACTGACCTACCCTTGAGCCTAACTAGGAATTTAACAATTAGTGCTTTGGGTACCCGGCCTGTCCAGTATTCACGGATGAGCTCTAGGGCTTGATCGTCGTCGACACTAAGGATGACGACTGCCAGCAATTTGTAATGCCTGGAGCGATAATAAGCATTTAAAAGAAGGGACTGAATGTCTTTACTCCATACCTTTTCCGCCAGTTCTGCTGCGGTTATTTGTTCGTAAATGTAGTTGGAAGAGAGCAAATGGGTAATGTATTCCAATTGGCGGAACTCATCCAGACCTGGTATCATCACTTCAAGTAGTTGTCGCAGGCGTTGACGCTTCAGGTAGGTGGATTCTTTTAAAGCTTCAAATACCCTGTGGTAAATTTTCTGCGTATCCTTTTCTTGTGACAGTCTTTTACAAATATTTGCAGAAACTACCTTAAAGTGGGATCCTTCTTCAATGAAAAACCTTACCAGTTCTGTTAAAGGAACGGAGTTCAATACGGCATGTCGCAACAATCCTGTAGGCAAACCAATATAGTCTTCCATTTCAACTTCATACAGCTCTTCGACTCTTTGCAGTTTCTCCGCTATTGATCCAGTCATTGCTTTTAATGTTTGCTTACCTATTTCGGAGACATAGTACGGCTTTTTACCGAACTGGGTGTAAGCCTGTTACCAGGCATTTTAATGATGACAACACCCCGTTTTTCTTGATCCGAGGCGGTAGGAGAAATTTGAAGCCTGATCTGACTTTCAAACGATCCGATTCCATGCGATTTATCGGTCAGGTCAAGGACGAGCAGGATACCCAGTTTCGCAGAGGTGTTGCCATATTCCATCACTTGTCCTAGGTAAAGTTTACAAAGGTTGTCGAAACTACAATCATCCATTTCCCGCTTGACTTCAGTGAAAATGCGGTAAGATCCGAAATTAAAAGAGACGTCCGCCCGCCCACTAGCCACATCCATAGTTTCCGTATGAAGATCACCTATGGACGGTTGTCCACTCATATAGGTGTAATAATCTTCTTGTAATGCGCTTTCCAGCGGATGTTTACTGCTCTTGAATAGGTATTCCATTCCGGGGTGATTCTTTTTAGTGTGGTCCATTCTTAGTTTTAGGAAGACTAAAGACTGGTATAGGATAGTTTGAAAGCTGAGTTTTACTTCCGGGTCGCAGAAGGATGGAACTTGGGTAAGCTGGTCGCAAAGTTGTTCAAAAGTTGAAGTAATCACCTTTGAAGTGGAAGCCGCGTTGGTTTGAATATAAGCAGTAATAAAGTTCTGGAATTCGGTTTTCTCTTTGCCGTCAAGTTTGGCAACTGCGGGGACAACATTCGAGAGGATTGTTGTCCCCTGTTCATTTCCCGATGGTTGCGTCGCTTTGAAACTCGCTATTTGTAATTTTAATTCCTGGGCAATCGGCCAAAGTTCATGTTTCGGTTTTTTTTTCAGCCATTCCTCCAGCAAATAGACCTGGCTATGTTGGTCCGCCATTCGCTCTCTGATTACCGGCTGAATGAGCTGGTCTACTCCATGCCCATGCTTTTTATTTAAGATCGAGCGGCTGCTGGAATATATCTTTAAAAGATATTCTTCAATGACCATACGCGGCTCAAACCAACTTAGTTCATTAAGATTTACGGTCAGTGTTCCAAGCTTTTCGGCAAGCAGATTCCAGTTCATCAGCTCTGTATTTCGCAAGCCAGCCCAACTTAGGGCGGTGTCTGAAGGGTTCCAAGCCGAATAGATCATGACTCCATTTTTAAAGCTGTTGATCAATGGTTGTATTTCGCTAGCTGGCGCTCTTTTTGTAAACTTATCCAGCAAGTCAAGTACAAAGGTGTAGTTCCTGGCATCTTCACGACCGTAATCAATGGCGAGTGTAAACTGTTCAAAAGCATTCTTAAAGCATGTTGTACTTTCTTCACGGTCAACAGCATTCAATCCGTTATGAAGCCATCCCATCCCCAGTTCAAAATATCTTTCTTCATTGGCACAGTTCTCCAAACTTTCGAGTTTAGTAAAGAGATCTTGCTGGTCAAAATAGGTGAAGCTTAGGCCAATAATTTTGATCAGATGGTTTAGATATTCAGGATCTTCGCTGCCGTCTGCTTCCAATAGATAACCAATCAGGCGATGCTTTTTTGCCGGGTCGTTTAATGCGATTTCAAAAACCGCTGCTAGGTAATATCTTCTTAAGATGCCAGCTCTGGTTGCATCCCCGGCAAGCTCGAGCAAAGTAGAAAAGCATTTTTTTAAACAGTCTGCGTTTGCAGCCAACAATCGCAGAACTTCTCTTACGGCAATGGGATCCTGGTTATGCAAGAATACCTCGCTGAAGAGATCGCTAATCATTTTGTTTTGCTGCTGGTCTTGGTCGTCCGTGCCGGAGATTACTGCCCTCAGTATTTCATCTGCAATTGGCGATATAGAAAGTTCTTTTCGATGTTGGTATACTGCATCAAGCCCACCAATATTGCTAATATCGGGAATTTGGTGGTTTTCCAGTTGGTTGATAATATAAGTTTCAATAGGATGAATGCGTACTTCCATAATTACCAAAGATAATTTTCGCCTTTTGCATATATGCGATGTTCCTCATCCACATGCTCAAGCAAGGTATCATTGGCGACTGACGCCAGAATGATTTGCAGGGAAGGTAGCGAAGTGCGGAGTTCTTCCAGTCCAGCGATTAAGTTATTTAGATCTTCCTGGTTAACCTCCTGGGCGGCGGGGGAATCAATAATTAAAAATCCTGGATGCCTGCCGAGCTTGCGCTCTTCGGCAACTGATATCAGCGCAATTGTTGCCAGTACCTTCAAGCGGAGCTTTTCTCCTTTAGAAACACGTGAGAAACTGGTGTCTCCACCGTCTTTTTTAATTGCTAGTGTTGGACTTGCATTCAATTTTAAATCAGTGTATTGTGCCAGGCCTACCTTTGCACAATATTCCATCATCTTTTCATTCACTCCCTGCAATAGATCCTCCTGAAGTCCTTTGAAGCGGGATTCAGTTTCTTTTATTGATGCATTGAGCAGCACGGTTTCATCTATCCCGACCTTCGCAACGGCTGTGGTTGCTACCGGAGCGGGAGTTATAATCGGTTCAGGAAGATCTTCTGCATATTCTTTCTCAAGAATCCTCAGTCTGGCAATATCTTCTTTTATCGCGTTATATACGGTACTTTGCTGTTGTTCAGCATCCAGTTCTTCCTTATAGCTTGTCGCGATTTGCCAAAGTTCCCGCATGTTGGCTTCGAAATTTTTAAGGGCATTAGTACGCGTACCGATTAATTGCTTGTTTTCATGGTAAGCCTGGTTTGTGGCCTCTGCTTTTGCTGTCAGTTCATTTAAAACTTCTTCCGCATCTTCGCCATCTAGCATGGCCCTATCGCAAATTGCACAGGTGTGTTCTGTTTTCTCTTTTTCGAGTTGCGCCTGGGTGATCTTTTGTTCGCAATGGGGGCAGCAGGTCGGGTTAAGCTGCTTAAATATTCTGTTAGCAGCATGGTCTTCCCTGAAATTCTGCAAGGCGATCTTATCTTCTTTATAACTGGCCTCAATTAATCCAAACTCTGATTTGGCATCCATCAGCCGTTTGTTAGCAACATTGGTTTGCTCGTATGCCCTGTTATATTCTTCAATCTTTTTATTATACTCCAGCTTGGATTTTTGAGGAGCTGATAGTTTCTCTTGAAAGCTAGTTTTTTCCTCGAGCTGCGCTTGTATCTCAGCCAGACGCTTCCTTCGGTCGTCTTTAGCCCGGTCAATATGGAGGTTTTCTACTGTTGTTTCTCCTTTGAGTTGTCCCGACAAAGCTTTCAATGCGGCCTGCGTTGGAATCCAGGGTAGGCCCATATACATGTTTAGGATCCGATTCGGGAGTCCAGACATCGCAACGTCTCCAAATATTGCCTCGTAACTGGTCCCGATAAACATAGCTGCGGCCAAAGCTGGCCATCCATGTGTGACTTCTGATCCGCTATCCAGCTCATGCTCTCCTTTTTTGTAAGAGGTAAATTGGTCTAGCTCCAACTGATCCAGCATAAAATCTGATATCGTTGCTGCCATTTCCACCTCTGAACTGAAAGTTTTATATGCTCTTAAGTCCTGACCCTCAGGAGCCCGTTTTATTTCGCCATTGAAATCCTCTCCAACCTGCTGGACTTCAATCCGGTAATCCATTTGATCCACTTTAAAGCTCAATCCGGCATATTTGATCCAGCTTTTCACCCCGTCCTGAAGTCCACCCTGGGATACTTTGCCTTTAAACAACCATTTGATCACTTCCAATACGGTTGACTTACCCTTGCTGTTTTTGTCTGAAAATAGGCCCCAGATACCTGGACTCAGGTTTTCAAATCTGAACTCAAAATCATTAGTATGCAACCCTTCCTTTTTACCGCTGAATACAATACCTGTGATGTGGATCCTTTTGGGATTGCCAATTGAGGGAGTTAATGGAACTTTGTATTTTTTCACAAAATCCTGTACCTCTTTTTTGGAACACTTGGCGCGCTTGGCAACTCCCTCCTGCCAGCTTAGCGGTGGTGTTGTAATTATTTCCTTAGTCATGGTTTGCTATGATTTTAATGAGTCTGGAGGTAACCTCCGTTTTGATGGATGGGATCAGTGTGCCCAGGCTGGTTTTGGCATAGGTCATATGCTGGTACTGAATCTCTTTAAGCGCCTGGCCACCAAGTTTTCCGGCAATCTCAGTTACCAGCTTCGCCCGATCGTCGAACCACTTAAGTATGGGGAATTCTATAGCAATCGATTCAACCAGTTCTTTAGCTCTTTTAGTGACATAGAATTCATAGTTGATAATCTTGCCATTTGATTTTTCACCGTCAGTCACAATAAGACCCTTGGAAAGTAAGATAGAAAGTGGCTCATTTATGTTGTCATAGGCTCCGTAGCGGTAACGTATCATCGGAATTGACCTAATGTCCGGTTCTTCACTGCGCAGGATTTCCCTTGCCTTTGTCAAATAGCCTTCCTCGTTCTCCGTTTCGTATTTATTGAGTAGCTGGTAGGCAAGATAATCAGGATAACGAACCCAGAAATCCATGGCGTGCAGTTTGGTCTTCCCTTCAAAACAGCCCGCATAATCAAAAGGATTTTCTCCCAGCGGTTCACAGCCGCGAACAAAAATGAATAAGAGCCGAATCGCATCCTGCGCTGTAGAAGTTTGAGCCATTAATTGATAAAAGGTTTGTTGGTTACAATATAGGTATTTACCCAATCAAATCAGCATTATTCAAAACGTTCAGTTGTGATGCAAGGAAAGATATAATAACCAAATATTTATTTTGAAATACAATTCACCCATTGAATATCGCCTCGGGTATTTTTCCTTGAATTAGGTAATTGTCCAGGGTCAAAAGTGTCACCAGTGATTTTTCAAAAATGTATTTGGCAACCTCACGATAATTATCATTTCCTAGTCCAAAATAGTTCTTTGCTTTTTGACAGTTTTTGTTTGACGGACTAAATTTGTGTGCAATCATCCCAGACCTTAGGTCCTGCAGGTTCCGGAGAAAAAGGATCATGTCGGGAATCTTACAACCTTTTGAATTTAAAAAGCGTTGCAGCTTGCTAATTCCCTTTTCATTGTCGATCTTTTCTAGTCTATCTATGAGCATCTGTTCATTTAGGCTATCGATGGTCAGTTTGACTATCACCAGTACCTGCTCAGCAAAGGATTTAAAGTTATTTTCGGCAGGAAGATGCAAGGCTTCAAAGCCTTTGATATCCAGTCTCTTCATGGGCTTGTAAAATGGCCAGCCAAACTTTTCTTCCCATTTTTTATTGAAGCTCTGATATTCTGCTTTGAATTGTATGTCCAATGCTCCTGATTTCCCGCCCCATTCCCCTAAAACCATGGTATTGTAATAAGCCTGACTGATTCCTTCCTTCGGCGGGATATTGTACAGTTGCCAATGAAGCTGCTCCTTATAGGGAAGATAAGTTAGGTCTTTAAGAAAGACAGCAACGTAGTCCTGATGATGGTTATCTATTTTTAAACTGAAATAGTCGCATCGTACATTGTATCCGCTCACTTTGTATTTATCAGGATTGTTGTAATATTTGTCCAGTACTGTCTTTGAAAAATAAGTCAGGGTAAAAAATTTATGCTCCTCGGAATCACAGGGAACCCTATCAAGATCGCCAGCCTGATCATAACCTATGATAAATGACGCGAAATCCTCCGAGCCTGCATCAAACCAATAGGTGTGACGCCTGCTTTCCATGTTTTTGATCATCACTTTGCCATGGATCCAGCTTTGAAGTTCCCCTGCGCCGGTGAAAGGTAGAACTCTTATCAAGTGCGTGTAATGAGTATGTTCGTCTTTGAAAGGTACGTGCTTCTCTTCAAGTCCAAAGTCTGATAATTTTTCACGGCTCATACACATGAAGTCAAAACAAACCGTGAAATGCACATTACGCACAGAAATGTATTCCATCAGGAAGCGTAGCTTTACTTGTACCAGGTCTGCTTCTATTTTTATGGCTTCCTCCAGATCTCCATTTTCATCGGTGAAAAAGTACGTGCGGTTCTGCTTAGACGACCCGGTTTCGTACAGATGAAAGTAGTTAATAAACTCTTCGGAGACGTCGATATATTTCTCTTTATTATGGGTGAAGAATTTGTAGTATAGAAACGGTTCAATACGGTTTTCGGAAAAGGCATGGTAGCTGCTTTGCTGTCCACCTCTGGAGATGACACTCGGTCTGCCCTCCCTTCCAGGTTCAATCATCCAGTTGGGATGATCCAGGTATTCTGTCAGGTATTCATCATGAACGATGTTGCAATAAATCTGCGTATCTACTTCGGCTTTATTAGTTTGATAGACAGTTGCCCAGCCGTCTTTAATAAACCTGGTTTTGATTAGCGCTACTTGGTCGAATAATTCAAACTGCTTTTTTTCCATTGCCAGTATTCTAATCGAAGATATATTGTTTCGGAGATTAGGCGCGTCAAATGTTTCCATAAACAAATATATTAATTAGCAGATTGAAAGGTCAGGTTTCGAAATCCATCATAACTCACCTATTACTAACTCACTGTATATTATTTTCTTCAACGTTAGATCTCCGTCCATTGGTATACAATTGTCTAAAGGTCTTCCTTAATATCATTGCCGTTGGCAATTTTAACCGTTATCTGTTTTGCATAACGCTTAAGTAAAATTTGTACGTTCTGCTTGTCGTCATCATAATGACTCTGAGCAACATATACAAATTTATCCAGTTGTTCAATTTCTTTACTCATTGAAGTTATTCTGCCCCAATCTTCATCTGATCCAAAATCTTCAGTTAAATCAATTGGATAGGAGGTATTAGCGTGCTTGGAAACTTCAGTCCAAATAAATTCAAAATCAAAAGGTTCTATATCGTATGGTAAAAGATTCTCATCATAATCACTTTGCTGAAAAGCAAACAAGATAAAAACAAGATCTTCCTTACCTAACTTACTTGGCTCAACAACTTCCCTCAATTTGGAAAGCGTTTTAATATCAGGCAATGCATCTTGAAAAAGCCATTGTCTTACAAGGTTTTTCACCCATACCACTGTATCATCAGCAAAATTTTTTACAATAATGTCTGGAAAGGCAAGCAATTTTGATTTTATCAGTTTGCCGTCAATTACATGGATTTTGAAGTTAACAATCTGCTGTTTCAATTTTAAGAAATCCCAAGCGTCTTTTGTCGGATGCGTGTTGGTCATCAATACGAAATGTTTCACTCTATTAGCTTCCGCCCAAGCGATTTTACTAACAAGTTCGACCATTGGAACTCCAGAACTGTAAAACTTGCACTCAAAAAACCACTTTTCAACATAGGTTCCAAGCAAAGGATTAACAACAGTGGCTAAGGCTTCAATATCGCGCCCTGCATCTGCACTGCCCTGGTGCCAGATCATATCATGATATTGGTACTTCATTAGCAGATCAAAGCAGAGCTCCTCGAATTCTCTCCAATCAATTCTGTCAAAATTTATGTCTTGTTCTTGAAATACCATTTTTAGTAATTTAGCTATAAATATAATAATTACATCGCCAGCATATCTGCCACCGTTGAAGTATCGTTCAACTCGTAATTACGCCAAAATTGTTTTTTATTAGCTACTTTACACTTCTAAATTCAATCAAAAGGATGCAAGTAGACGCAAAATTCACATTCAATAGAGCTGGACAAGGATGCTTTTATTCGGGCACTATTTACGTCGAAAAAAAGCCATTTTTCATGGTATATGATTGTGGTACAAAAAGTACAGTTACTTACTTAAAAGAGGAGATTAAGGAGTTTAAAAGCAAGCTAAGACATTCTGGAAATATATTAAACTTGCTCATAATCTCTCATTTTGATCAGGATCACGTAAACCAGGTTTCGCAACTACTTAAAGGCATCTCAAGCATAGATCGTGTTATACTTCCGTACTTAACTCCGGAAGAACGTATGTACCTTTATTTCAAGTCGCGGGCGGAAGAAGACGGAGAAGAGTCGCCAGCATCCAGTTATGGTGCTTTTATGACTGATCCAGTAGCATTTTTAAATAGGTACAAGGTCAAAGAAATTATTTTTATAGGAAATGGTGGAAATAATGATGACGAAATCAATAATGTAGAAACAGCTCCTCAGGATCCAACAAGTCGCACTGGGTTCAGCAGAAAAAATCAATCGGAAACTAACGGATATACTGTTGATGATAGCAATATAAAGTCCCACCGGCTCCCTCCAGCTACAGAGTATGCTATATTGATAAATGCTAAAGGAAAATCTGAGGTAGGTTTTTTTTCAGGGGGCAAAATATTTATCGATAGAATCTGGGAATTTATATTTTATTCCGAGCCGGCAAAGACAGGACATATGTCAAAAGTAACTGCCTTCAGAAAAGCTGTTTACCATATACTGAAGATTTCCAAAGTCGCCGGCATGTCAAAGATTATGATCATTAAGTCAGTATTCGAAAAGTATGGAGAGTTCGCAGCATTGTATAGAACCCATTTCAAGGACAAAGATTTAAACTTCTCCTCAGTAATCGTATATCATCTTCCTCTGGTTAACGTTAATTTATGGTGGGAGGAAAATTGGAGCATAGAAAATAAGCCGGAGCGAAACGCAACATTGTTAATGGGTGATTGTGCTTTGAAAGGGCTCAATCTACCTTCCGACATTAACCTCAGTTTGATTCGTGTCTGTCAGATACCGCATCATGGAGCGGAAACAAATTGGAGTTCAACTATCTTTCGAAAACTGAATTTTACAACAGTCGTGGTGTTTAATTTTGGCCTTGGTAATCCTCATAAACACCCACGCCCGAAAATTGTAAACATCATCGCCAGCCGTTATAGACTAATTACTAGAATGAATACGCAATTACAGTCATTTTCTTACAGCTTGCAAAAAATCTAATATCCAACCATTATTCAGTTTAGTTTTTCCGGAAAATCTTTAATTTTAATTGAATCATTTTCTTCTAACCACCCGCGATCAAAGCATAAGTGCCACAATCAACGTTCTGTTTTAGTAATACCCGTAAAATAATTTGGATTAAAATCCCTTGATAGTGTGCCCATCTTAAAACTGTGCGTATTATCTGGCCGTATGTTTTGAGGGCATAATCTTTTTAAAATATCATAGTTCCGCCTAATGATGGCGAAGATCTCTTTATCTTTAGGCGAGGTGGGGTTTTAGCTTGTTTTTCCTTTTGTTTGTTAAAGGTATTTCGACAGGTGTCGTTACAGTATACCTGATCCGACCTGCCGTACAGCTGCTTTTCGCATTGCCTGCAATGCCTGATTTCTAGGGATTCGCTCATTCTGTGGTTTAAAGGTTGTGATTATTAACAAATTATCCCTGGGTAAAAGCTTGTGGATCGGGTAAGTTGAAATAATACCGGATGGGGGGCTGGGCACTACTGAGCTTTGGGTGGTAATTTAACGTAAAGCCATGAAAAATAACCACATTTTAGCTTCAGAAAATTTCTCCTGCGGGAGTAAACATTATTTTTTAGTTTCAAGACGGCAAGGAACCACAGCAGTTACCTCTGCATTACACGGAGTGATTCCCAGCCCGATGGCACCTATAAGCGCAGTAGCGTGACGGTGTTCGAGGAAGACTTTCACGTGCTGATCGGGTGTATGTCTTCCTTGTTCCGCACGGTTGCTTATTATGATGAGCAGGATTATAGCGTGAAAGATTTGTGTATCCAGAACCAGCAGAAGCGGTTTAAAGGTATCAAGAGTTGGGAGCCGGAATTACGGCCGCGTGAAAAGATGTTGGAGCAGGGGTGTGAGCTGATGAGCAATGCGGAATTATTATCCATGCTGATCGGTTCGGGTACGCCGCGTGAAACGGCGGTTGATCTTGCCGGACGCATTTTGGATAAGCTGGATGGCGATTTGGTAAAGTTGTCGGAGTTGGGTTTGGAAGAGTTATGCGCTTTTGCGGGTATGGGCGCAGCTAAGTCTTGTTCGATCATGGCGGCAATGGAGCTAGGAAAACGGATGTTTCCGATGCTGAATATGGTACCGGTTAAGAAAATGCGGGTAGCCAATGGTGCGGGGTTACGTCCGTCGGTAGGACAAGTTTATTTTTTTGGAAATGTGCTGCACTTCTGCGATGTTCCATCAGCCCCGCTTTGCAATCGGAGTTTAGGGGAGTCGGGATGGAATTTCATTGGTCGGTTTTCCTGCCTGCATAAAGGGAAAAGCATGGTAAAGATGGGATTTGAGGAGACGCTTTTTAAGAAAAAGGGCAAAAAAGGAAAGCGAAACTAATGGCTGCCCTTATACCTGCGCGCCGTCATGGCTGCGCCACCCTTCTGGGCTGGACGGCACTCCGGTCTGGTCAGCCCTGTTTCTGGTGCTTTCTTTTTTGTCCTTTTTTCTTTGGAAAAAAGCTTTATGAGGATCGGACAGGGAAGAAGAGGTAACCGATTTTTCAATCTTTTAAACCGGCGAGGTGCAGCCGTTCAATTGCATTATTTATTATGAAACATGACTTTCATCAGCGTAAGCAAAACCGCATAGCCCATGCGGAAAATCAGGCGTTAAAAAACGAGGCTGAATCGGATCAGCTGTATTTGAAATCTAAGGAGATGGCCAGCGTGATCCCGACGGGACAACCGATTTTAGTGGGGCATCATTCTGAAAAACGAGACCGCAGTTATAGGGATAAGATCCATTATGCGATGGGTAAATCGGTTGTGGCCAGTAATAAGGCTGCTTATTATGCGCATAAGGCGGAGAAGATAAAAAGCAACGATGCGATTTTTTCGGATGATCCGGAGGCGCTTTTGAAACTGGAGCAGAAACTGGCGGCGCTAAAAGGGACGCAGGATTTTGTGAAGGCGGTCAATAAAGCGGTGAGGAAGAATGACCGTGAAGGTTTTTTAAAGTTAAAATTCGCTACTGCTGACATGTGGGAGGAACTGACCAAGCCCCAATCTGGTGGGATGGGTTTTGCGCATTACATTTTGACTAATAACAGTGCAAACATCAGGCGGATTGAAAAAAGCATTGCGGTTTTAAAAGCACAGGAAGTGAATGTTGCGGTTGATATGGTGCTTAACGGGGTATCAGATCAAAGTAAGTTACCAGCCAAAATTCAACGCTAATGAAAGACCAAAAATTAATCAGTCGAAAGATGCCTACAACATCCTGTTCAACAATTGGGACCAGGGAAAAATAGAAATGACGGAGCAGTTTTTTATCCTGCTGTTGAACCGCGCTAATAAAGTGATCGGCATGACTGAAATATCCAGCGGCGGCTTTTCCGGAACACTGGTTGATCCGAAACTGGTATTCGGAATCGCTTTGAAAAGCTGTGCCAGCGGGATCATTCTGTGCCATAATCATCCTAGTTCCAACCTGAAACCCAGCCAGCAAGATCTTAGCATTACCTGCAAACTGGTGGAGGCAGGAAAGTTCCTGGACTTATTGATCCTGGATCATATCATCCTAACCAAACGTGGTTATTTCTCCTTTGGAGATGAAGGGCTTTTATAGCCCTTTTCCCAGTTATGATAGTAATAAATGGAGAAGCCTTTCATTGTTAAAAATTACTGTTAGTTAAATGACTCTTACTACAAAACCATTTTTATTTTCTGACAATATCGCCTATATTGTTCAATGAACATGGAGGGGTAAATCTCAGGCTAACTATTCATCATTTAAACGCTACGAACAAATATGTCTAAAGACGAATTCGATATCTTTCATCATTTTAAAACGTACCCTAAAGCAGAACAGATTTTTATAACGGAACTTCCGTCAGTAGAAAAGGTTAAGGATGATTGTATTTTTGTGCTTGATACGAACGCGTTATTGGTTCCATTTGCGACTGGATCAGAAAGCTTAGAAGAAATATCAAAAATATATACTTCATTGAAAGGAAGCAACAGACTCAAAATTCCTGATCAGGTTGCCAGGGAGTTCGCTGATAACCGACCAAAAAAAATCGGAGAGATGTTTAATGCGATCAACACCAAAAGAAACAGCATTAGTGACAATAAAATTGGTTCATATCCTTTACTAGAAGGATTGGCGGAATATAGTGAGGTATTGGAGCTTGAAAAACAACTGCAAGAATTAACCTCCAAATATCGTAAGTCAATTGGTAACGTCGTCGACGTTGTTAGAAACTGGTCATGGGACGATCCAGTAAGCACTCTTTATCGAAAGTTATTCACACCAGAAGTAATCCATGTTCTTGAATTTGATCAGAAATATGTTGAAAAAGAATTAAGTTATCGATATCTACACAAAATACCTCCAGGATACAAGGATGGCAATAAGGATGATAATGGTATTGGGGATTTTTTAATTTGGTTAGCAATCCTTGATATTGGAAAACAAAAGAAGAACGTAGTTTTTGTTTCCGCAGATGTAAAACCAGACTGGTACCATAAAAGTAGTAAGGAGCCGTTATATCCCCGTTTCGAGTTACTATCCGAGTTTAACCAAGTCTCCGAGAATCATTCCTTTCATATGATCCGCCTATCAGAGTTACTTAAACTAATGGGTGCCAAAGCAGAGGTAGTAACAGAAGTAAATCTCGAAGAAAATATTGAACAATTTAGAATCCCTTCACAGCCACATGTTGTTGCTGAAGTTGCAGTCGCAAACAACTACCAAATTCGGTTTGGGTCTGTTAACTTCCAACCTGGAAACCGGACAAGCATATTTGATTTCACATATTTTGATGGAGATTCTATCGAATGCGCGGTTGAAGTTATCGCACTTAGAGAAAGCTTTGACGCCTCTAAATTTTTGATTCAAGATAAAATTAGGCGCATAACGGAGAAGTTGAAGCCATCCGAAATTTTCAAATTAGATATTGTAATAGTTGCTCCTCGTAGTGATTTTCCTTTCAATAAACTTGACATGCAGAAGCTAATCTATAGCAAGAGCTTTAATGGAATGCAAATAGTTGTTTATACAGGATTTATAGATGCTGGGCATAGGTTTCATTTCTCAAGTCAAGACAATGAGTTCTAAATAGAGACAGCTGCATTTAAAACTTAAAAGCGTTATAATGCCTATTGTAAATATCCTTAATGGCATTTTCGAAAACTATATTTTCGGATTCTGGCGTCATTTTGACTCCTGTCGCTTTTTGGGCAGCTTTGGATGCATCAGCTAGGATTTCAGCTTTTAAATTTTCATCTCCATATAATTTATCTAATGTGTCTTTGAAACCCTCCTCAAAAGTAGTTTTTGAATCTTTATAATAAAAATCAGCACTTTGCTCTTGCAAGCTCAGATATGAGGTTAATAGATTTGCATTATCCAAAACATTGTCGAATAAAGCGAAAAATACTTCTGCTATTTGGTCATTTGGAACTTTCATACTAGCTGAAATATAGGCGGCATAGGGTGATTTTAGGTTCGGGTCAACAGCTGTATACATATATCTTCCATTACATGTAGCCATAGTAACATATAGATTGTTTCGGGTGTCCAAATTTATTTTTCTGAAAAGATCTACCAATTCGAGCCAAGTAATCAACTGACCATTGCTCAATACCAATCCTGATAGATTTTCATCACCGTGCATTTCTAAATGAATTACTAGTCCATTCTCATAATTAGCGGCTACATTTCCATAATGACCTAGCAGGTCTGTTAATGATTGTTGGCTATCAACGTTATAGAAGGCATGCGTGAAATTTAGATTTTGGAGATCGATTCTTCTGCGAATACAGTCTTCATAAAGCTCTGTCCCAGTGAGCCGTTCGCCAACTAAGCTTTGAATTATCACAATATGTTGAATGTGTCCTGTCATAATTTAGTGATTGATAAAAATAAAGTTAGAAAATATAGGACGAGTTCTTCCCCCGTTCTTCCCTTCTTGGGAGCAGGCAGTATTTAAAACTACGAAATTTATTATATGCACAATTTTACTGGTAGTTTATTGGTTTCATTGGATCGAATTTATGAATATATAAACGGCCTAAAGCTTGATTTGTATAGCATTTCACTATTGATAGGCATTGAAAAATTTGATGCTCAATGGTCATTTTTCGAAGAGCAGGAATTGATGGTACTTGGAACCTGTCCTGAATTATGAGTTACGAAGCGTTGATAGCTGGGGCTGAAATTATCGAATTGCGACAACCAGACATAATAACTGAACTTGAAACCGTTAAGTTCTGGTTTGATACTGATGTAAAGACTCCCTTGTTTTTAAGGTGTATTCTTTTCGGATATTTCATCCAACAGATTTTTACCGGAAATAAAATTTATAATGATTTCGGTTCACAGACTACAAGAGTTTTAATATTTGAATCAGGCTACAAGTGGATCATGCACCTCAATTGGCCATTAGTATATAGTTTGAGCATTACAGATTGGTTGAGGTCGTTTTTATCATTCTTAAGAGATGAGCAACTGTTATTGCTACGTAGATTGGATTTACACGGAATCGAAAGTAAGTTCACATTAAATGAAAAATTATTATTGTACATAGTTGAAACTAATTCAGGAATCAAAACGACGGCAATATCGAGAAAACTAGGATTATCTCGGGCTACCGTCAAAAGAATGCTCAGCAAGTTGAAGGAGAAAGGAGTTATCGAAGCAAGAGGTATTAATAGGGGAACTTACTATAAGATCTTATTATGAGCAATTCTATATCTGAGGCTCATTGAGGCTCATGTATAAATCCAGGGCCAGTGAAAAAATTCACTGGCCCTGGGTTGAAAATTTTTCTATAACCCTGTTAACCCAGGCGGTAGAGGGTTAAACAGATCTTCTTCAAGACCGGCGGCCATGATCAAATCCCGTTCAAAGTGTTCGGAGTTCTGTATCTCGGGGACCACAAAAGCTCGGTAGTACTTAAGTACTACCGAGCTTTTTAATTTAAATTCTCATGTGAGAATGCACATCATCAGTTAGGGAAAGACTAGCTTTCCGTAAATTTAACTACAGTTTTGACATTACGCATTCTACAAAAGTCTTTCTTGGCCTTGGGGCCGCGATTGTTTTGCAGCAAGAAGCTATCGCATTCTTAATTTCTTGTTCCGAATTGCCTTTGTGTTTTTTGATTTTCTTTACCAGATAGTCTACTTCCCACGGCTCTTCACATGAAAAATAGCGACTGTCTCGAGAATCTCGAATTTTACGATTATCGTAATCTTCCCAATCTTCATTTAAAATTCTTTGTGGCATAATGTTTTATGGTTTAAGGAATGAATATATTTTTGAATTTTGATATTTCGCTACGGGAAACCATAAGGTGAATTTTAGTAATAATTGTTGTATTAGATTTTATTAGCCATGTAATGGTCTTTTTAATTTTAATGCTAATATAATTTTGTAGTTAACCATTTACTTGATATATATCACAATCTTACCTTGGTTTTATTAGTATAATGGATATTATTATATCCATTATGGCTATATTTGGATATAATAATATCCATTATGAAATCAAAGCAGGTAGTTGTCTTTCCCAAATATCAGAAGATTTGGGACAAGCTTGGGGAGAATATTAAATTAGCAAGGAAACGGCGCAACATCACGGCAATTCAGCTTGCTGAACGTGCAGCAATAGAGCGGGTAACACTTCGCAAAATTGAGCGTGGTGATCCCAGCGTATCGATGGGAGCTTATTTTAATGTGTTAAGGGCTCTTAACTTACATGAAGATTTTCTTAAGCTAGCTGTTGATGACGAACTGGGCAGGAAATTGCAGGATCTTAATCTGTTATCATAATGGCAGTAAATAAAACGGACATCTGGATTTACGCACACTGGCAGGGAATGGTAGTGCCTGAATGTATAGGCATCTTATCTGCCCAACAGAGCAAAGGCAGTAAGGTTTTTAGTTTTGCCTACAATAGACATTGGTTGGGCACCAAAAACAGATTTGTGTTAGATCCAGATATTGATTGGGTGACGGGTCAACAATATATAAGTGGTAAAAACAACTTTGGTGTATTTATGGATTCTATGCCGGATACCTGGGGAAGACGGCTTATGCAACGAAGGGCTGCTCAGAAAGCATTAGAAATACAGCAACCGGTGCCCTCTTTATATGAACTTGATTATTTGCTTGGAGTTCATGATGTCACAAGAATGGGAGCTCTCCGTTTCAAATTAGATCCTGATGGCCCGTTTCTCGATGATGATCGTGATACTCCTGCTCCACCAATAGCACATATACGAGCATTACAAGAAAGTGTGAGGGCATATGAAATGGATGAGGATGGTAAACATGCAGACAAATGGATGCACATGCTAATTGCACCTGGATCTTCATTAGGCGGTGCACGGCCGAAAGCCAATATAGTGGATACGAAAGGCAATCTATGTATAGCAAAATTCCCATCTAAAAATGATACCACAGATAAGGCTGCTTGGGAATACTTAGCTTATCGTTTAGGCCTAAAGGCAGGTCTTACTCTTCCATCTTGTGAACTCATTAAAGTACATGGAGCATATCGTACATTTTTGTCCAGAAGATTTGATCGCTCTGGAGACGAAAGGATACATTTTGCCTCTGCGATGACCATGACCGGAAATAATGAAGACTTGATCCGAGATTCAACGCCAAGCTATTTAGATATAGCAGAGTTTCTTCAGTATTCGGGAGGTAAATATATTGAAGAGGATTTGCACCAATTATGGCGACGGATAATTTTTAATATGACAATATCAAATACTGACGATCATCTTAGAAATCATGGGTTCCTTCTGAATGCTGATGGATGGAGACTTTCTCCGGCTTATGACCTCAATCCATCGACAGATAAAGCTGGACTTGCCATCAATGTGGATTCGCACAATAATGCTTTAGATTTGGATCTTGCCAGGAGTGTTGGTCCTTATTTTCAACTTCAGGATGCCCGGATGGAAAAGATTATTGCAGAGGTAATTTCGGCGGTTAAAGAATGGAGAGCCGTCGCGAAGGATATTGGTATTTCTCGTGCTGAGCAAGAAGTTATGTCTCCTGCATTTCAACTTACAAACTCCTGAAGAATATTTCTTCATGTTTGTATCAAAATGCTTACCCTACTTCCGAGAGAAGCTACCTATTCACTAAATACCATGATAACAGAACTTACTGAAAAGGAATTTAAAAAAAGTTTCACCAGCAAGATGATAGATGTCACAGACACAGCTGAAGCAGTTCTGGATATTTGGCCCTTTGTAGCGCAGCTTAACGAAGTAGGAATAGTTGGAGATAATATCTATCAAAACGAGCTTGTGGAATACGTATATCGAACAGATATATCAAGTTTTGATCATGCCCTGCTTTCCGATCTTTTAGCAAATCACTATGTGGTGATTGTAATAGATTTAACTAAGAATGGTATTGTGGGATACTACAATTCAAATCTAAATGATATTTATGGACATGTCGAATAAGATAATCCTCAAGAAAGTATGATTAAAGAGACAGAAGTAGAAATTATTGGTAGCATCATAAATGACTTCGGAGTTTTTAAGAAAGATAGAAATGGTGAGCGAATAGATTTTTTGATAACCCATTACCTTTCAAAGATTAGTAACGCAAATTGGACAGTCCTTTACCAAGACCCAAAAGACAAACGATATTGGGAATTGAATTATCCACAAAGTTACCTGCATGGAGGAGGCCCTGCAGCATTAACAGTCTTAACACAACAAGAAGCCTCAGAGAAGTACGAAATTTTAACATGACTAAAAAGTTTGAAATCAGTTTCACCACCATTTCACAATCCCCCGTCACGCCCCAAAACCTCAATAACCATCTGCAAATCTTCCACAAAATAGTTTGAAATTGGGATCTTCGCGGCCACAAACGCTCGGTACTACTTAAATACTACAGAGCCTTTTCGTTTTTAAGGTCAAAAATCGAGCTAACCTTAAAATATGCAATAATTTAAGGTTAGCTCAGTTTCCGAGTATTATTTTAAGGTCAAAAACTAAGCTGGCCTTAAAAAACACTATTTTTTAAGGCCAGCTTAGTTTGTATATTTGTATATGGCCTATACAATAAATCCTGATAGAAATAAACCCTGGAATGATCTTCCCGAGTTGCCAATCGACAAGATATTATATGAAGATATAGATGTTTACCGGCAGCTTGGGGATTCTAAAGCTGCTTTGGCAAGACTACAGGGGCGAAGCATTGCAATCCCTAACCAAGCGATGCTAATTAATTCAATAAGCTTGCAAGAAGCGAAAGCGTCAAGTGCTATAGAAAATATTTTTACAACAGATGATGAGTTGTATAAAGCCTATAGTGAAAATCCTGCCAGCGAACAGCAAGGGCCGACAAAAGAAATCTTAAATTATAGAAAAGCATTATGGATAGGGTATGATCATCTTAAGCAGCATAAGTTCGATGAGAACTATTTTGTAAAAATGTATAGAATTGTAAGCCAGCTCAGTGACGGAATAAGAAATCCAATCGCGCAAGTCTATATCAAAGAAGGCGGAAGTGGACCAAACGCAGGCACCGTATTTTACACCCCACCGAGGGGTAAAGGGATTATTGAAGCAAAGCTTCATAACCTATTGGAATTTTTAAATGATGATAAAAAGTATTCATTAGATCCTCTTTTAAAAATGGCAATAGGGCATTTCCAGTTTGAGGCTATACATCCTTTCCGAGATGGAAATGGAAGAACTGGACGTATCTTTAATATTCATTATTTAACTCAAAAAGGACTTCTGGATTATCCGATATTATTTCTAAGTCGATACATTATCGATAACAAAGAGGAATATTATGGAGGATTATCTGGAATAACACAACGGGGAAGTTGGAAGAAATGGCTATTATATATGCTCAAGGCAGTAGAGGTAACTGCAAATATTACATATTACAAGATAAATGATATCATAGCTGCTAAAGATGCTATTCTTGAGGCAATTATTGATGACAATGAAATTAATAGGCCGGAAAGTTTGGTAGATGCACTATTTACGCAACCATATACTAAAGTAAAGCATCTTACTGACCGAAAACTCTTTGCAGAAAATACGGCGCGAAAATACCTCGATAAATTGTCGGCTATGGGTATATTAGAAAAAAGAATAATGCAGGGCAATAGCTATTATTTAAACCTCGAACTATATCGCATCCTCTCAGAATAATATTTAATATAGGTTTTCTAAATTGCTTTGATCCTGACCGAACTAAACTCTGGAACGATCTTACTCAATGCCAATTGATTAAATATTATATGGAGATATAGAAGCTTATTGTCAGCTTGTAGATTTTAAAGCTTCTTGGCAAAACTGCAGGCACAAAGTATAACTATCCCAAATAGGATGCTTATTGATTCGTTAAGTTCACAAGAGGTGAATCATAAGGTGCTGTGGAAAATATTTTTACTACAGTTGATGAATTAATACGAAACCGATAGACTATTAATAAATATGAACCCTATTTTTCCGTCAAGCTATTCAACTCTTTGTCCCAATGCACTGGCGGTGCTCATCGCTGAAAAATTCAATCTAACAGATGTTAGCTGCAAATTTTTGGTCAGAGGTGTCGGAGATACTTATTTAGTTGAAACACCTGCTACTCGCTTTATACTACGGGTATATCGTTCTTCGCACCGTAGCTTGCCTCAGATAAAGGAAGAGGTCCTGCTATTACAGGAATTAAAAAGAGCTGGTGTCTCAGTTTCCTATCCTGTAGCAAATGCTAAAGGAGGAGTGATCATAAAAGTCAATGCTGCTGAGGGAGAGAGGCATGCTGTTCTGTTCAGTTATGCCGCTGGCGCTACAGTAAAATTGTTAGATGAGAATCAGCTGCGTAATCTTGGGCAGGAAATGGCGAGGTTTCATAATGTTTCGGCAAAGCTTAACCTGGGTGGAGAAAGATGGGTATTTGATGCCAATACAACGCTTTATAAACCATTAGAACTCATAAGGCCTGCCTTTGTAGAAGATGCGGCGGGATACGCATGGCTGGAAAAAGTAGTAAATCAGGTAAATGATAAAGTTTATTCAGCAGATAGTAGTACATTTTCTAAAGGCTATTGTCACTTTGATTTTTTACCTAAAAACTTTCATTTTGAAGGTGAAGCAATCACACTGTTTGACTTCGATTTTATGGGGCATGGTTTGCTGGTCAATGACATCATGTCTTTTTGGCAACATCTGATGCTCGACGTGTATACTCAAAGAATGACGGGTGAAGCTGCCAGGGAAGCTTATGAAGTGTTTTTAGCGGCCTATAGTGAACATCGGCCAGTCAGTACAGAAGAATTAGCGCTGGTACCTTACCTGTCGATCGGCTTCTGGCTGTTTTATATGGGGTTTCATACTACCCACGATCAGTTTTATGTATATACTCAACCAGGCCAGGTTAAAGCTTATACAGCTATATTAAAACATATAGTTGAAAATTATTGGACAGAAACTGAATTATAACTTTTCAATATTCTCTAAACACCAGTTTGCCCGAAGCAATACTGCTTCCTTATCCTGCGGCACCATTTTGTCCCATAAGCGGTAAACCATAGCAAGCCGGATATTATTTCCTAATTTATTTCTATGGCGATCATGAAAGTCCCAGTACAGGCTGTTAAAGGGGCAAGCATCGTCACCAGTTCTTTTTGTGCGGTTGTAGTGACACTTATCGCAATAGTTGCTCTGTTTATGAATATAATTGGCGCTGGCGGTATAAGGTTTCGATCCGGTTATCCCTCCATCCGCATACTGACTCATTCCTCGGGTATTCGTAATTTCCACCCATTGAATTGCATCAATATATATGCCCAGGTACCAGAAATCAACATCGTCAGGCTTAATGCCTGCCAGTAGGGCAAAATTTCCTGTTATCATTAGCCGTTGGATATGATGTGCATATGCATGGTCCAGTGACTGACCAATACTATGCTTTAAACAGTTCATCTTAGTTTTTCCCGTCCAATACCAGTCTGGCAGCTTTCTTTGGTGATCAAAATAATTCAGCGTTTCAAAGTCAGGCATTTTTAACCAATAGATTCCACGCATGTATTCGCGCCAACCCAAAATCTGCCTAACAAAGCCTTCCAGCTGATTGATTGAAATAGCCTTCTTATCCTTTTCCCAGGTAGTTATGGCCGCAAATATTACTTCTTTAGGAGAAAGCATTTTAGTGTTCATGCTAAAAGATAGCCTTGCATGATATATTGACCATTCATCGGTATGCATAGCATCCTGAAAGGTACCAAAGAGCGGAAGACAGTGTCCAGTAAAATAGTTTAGCAGCTCTAGCGACTGTTGACGGTTAACAGGCCAGTAAAAATGCTGCGGATTAATGCTGCCAATGGTCTTAATTCCTGCCTTACTAATTCGCTCATACTGTTGGGTTACTATATTATCGAATAACAAGGGAGGTTGCGGATGATGATTTTTCGGAAGTTTATGACGGTTGTCCTCATCAAAATTCCACTTTCCTCCTGCAGGTTCTTTACCTTCCATCAGTATGCCATGCTTCTTTCGCATCTCCCGGTAAAAGTTTTCCATGAGCAAGCCTTTTTTGCCGGTAAAAAACGTTCCCAATTCTTCACGGGTAGTGAAAAAATGCTCCGTATCGTAGGCCTTGGTCTGAATTTTAAGAGCGGAACAATATTCCTTCAACTCCATATCTAACCTATATTCATCAGGAAGCTGATATTCAAAGCACTCAATATTGTGTTCTTCAATCAGTGCATTACAATTTGCAGAGAAACTCTGCAGATTCGAAGGGTCATCGAGCTTAAAATAAGTTATGCTATGGCCGTCATTGGTAAGGATATCAGCAAAGCCTTCCATTGCAGCAAAGAAAGCACATGCTTTTTGGATATGATGCCAGACATAATCTGTTTCTGTGCGAACTTCCATAAGCACGTATAAAACAGATTGGTCTATAGCCTCAAACCAGGAATGCTGTAAGTTCAGCTGATCACCTAAAATTAGCCTAAGTTTACTATATGTGCTTTTCATGTTATATACCAGAATTGTTAGTTGCAGCCAACCATAGCAGATTGCTGTCAACTGAGCAGATCAGGATTTCAACAGAATAAGCAGATATTTAGTTTTGATTTATCGTTCAGCTAACAATAAATCTTTACAGTACCTCCTTACCTATACGATTGGAATCCCCATTTTGACGGAACTGCTACAGAGGGCGACAGTCTGATTATGGTTAATCTACAATGGCTAAGTCTTTTGATCAAAATTTTCAGCATACACCCTATTTCCAATCAATGACAGGATGGGTAGGCCTAAACTTTCCCAGTGGTGAAAGCAGTCGTGGTACAGTCACATTCTTCTGCTTCAACCCTCATACATCTCCTTCATCATGTCCACCTGCTCCTGCATCCGCTTCACCAAAGCAGGCGGTGCCAGCACTTTCATCTTTGCCCCAAAACCTAAAAGCTCTCTTTCCAGTTCAAAATTCAGGATAACCCTGATATTAAAAACTGTTCCTTCTGCTTCTTTTCGCACTACCTGCTGCGTATGGTGCAGCGGTTTCGTTATAACATAAGGCGCATTATCGCTATCTACCCAAAAGATAACTTCGCTATCATTCTGCCCGGGCGACTTTGTTACGCCAATGCAGTCATTATAATAGGTCGCAAGATCCAGCGTTGTATTTTCTTTATACTTTTCTTCATGATCTTCAATTGTCTCTATCCTATCCAGGGCAAGGTTCATGATTTTCGGGGTTCTGTCATGCTTCATTCCCAATACAAACCAGCGGTTACGATACTCCTTCAATAAATATCCACTAAAGCAGAAACTGCTTGCCTGACGCGCTTTGAAAGACCTGTAGGTAATGCATATCGCTTTCCGGGCTACAATAGATTTCCTGATCACCTCAATCCATTCCAGCCCTTTCAGGTTTTCATTCTTTTCAAAATCTACTATTGGCGCACTATGCGTCTTCTGCGTATATATTTTGTCCTCCAGCTTAGTTACCATTTCCGTTAGGTCTGTAAAATGATTCAAGCCTTTAAATTGCTTCAACAGGTCAGACACTTCTGTTAGTACCTGCATATCCTGTTGGTTGAGTGGGATATTGGTAATGCTGTAATCTTTGTCGCTATAACTATAATATTTCTTATCAACCACTACTATCGGGGCTTCATATCCAAGCTTATTGCTGCGCATCATTTCCAGATCAGCCTGAACCGTTCTTCGGCTTACGCCCGATGTTATTCCCTGAAACTCGTATAAAGCTTCGCCGCAGGCAGCTATTAAATCATCAAGCGTCCATTTCTTAAACCTGTTTTGCAGGCATTGGTCAAGCGTGCGGTATCTGATCAGGGCATTTCTGTTAACTGGCATGGTTGATGAAATTATTTTTGATCAATTTATCAATTATTTTTTACTGCGCAAATAGACTGCGCAGTGGCACTATTCCTTTGTACTATCTAATAATAAATGATCATGGAAAAAGAAAAAATCAGCAATAGTGAATTAAGAGATTTAGGGATCGAAGAGCTGGAAATGTTAGTTAGCTTTAGCCGGGTGGCGAATGGACTACTTAGCCATGGCGTTATGGCAAAGCCTGAGATATTGGCCAACCTCGAAGCTCTGATTGGTGATCCTATGCCCTATGCATTAAAAAAAGGAGGCAGGTTCAAAAACCTCGCAGATAGTATAATTGCCATGCGTAAAGAAGGGAAATTTGTTAAACAGGAGCGCAGTAATTTCAAATTAAAAGAAGAAATAGCAAATTTCCCGGTTTGGGGTTTGGAACATATAGAAGTTGGTGCGCTGGCGCAAATGAAAACCGCAATTCAGTTGCCAATATCTGTAGCTGGTGCATTGATGCCAGATGCCCATCAGGGTTACGGCTTACCTATCGGGGGCGTGCTGGCTACTACCGCCAATACCATCATTCCTTTCGCAGTAGGTGTAGATATCGCCTGTAGAATGTGTTTGAGCATTTTTGATCTGCCTGCATCCACTGTAGATACAGACAAAACCAACCTGCAAAACATGCTGCTAGATCATACTTATTTTGGTATGGGTTGCAAAACCAAGTCATACTTTGATAGCTCATTATTTGATAGCGCAACCTGGAATGAAACAAAGGTGATCAGCTCTTTAAAAGATAAGGCATATGCGCAGTTGGGCACCAGCGGTACAGGTAATCATTTTGTGGAGTGGGGCGAGTTAACAATTGCAGATAATGCATTGGAAGGCATTCCAGCTGGCACTTACCTGGCACTATTATCCCACTCTGGCTCACGCGGATTTGGTGGTGCTGTTGCAGACCACTATAGCAAAGTGGCGATGACGAAGACCAAGCTGCCTGCAGAAGCCAAACATCTGGCATGGCTTGATATGGATAAAGATGATGGTCAGGAGTATTGGATTGCGATGAACCTGGCCGGCGAATATGCCAGTGCAAACCATCATGAAATCCATAATAAGATTGCACGTGCATTGGGGTTGCAGCCTCTAAAGATGATTGAGAACCACCATAACTTTGCCTGGAAAGAGCAACTGTCAGATGGTACCGAAGTGATGGTTCACCGAAAAGGGGCAACTCCTGCAGGAGAAGGTGTTCTGGGAATCATTCCTGGCTCTATGAGTACTCCGGGCTTTGTTGTGCGCGGTAAAGGTGATTTGTCAAGTATTAATTCTGCAGCCCATGGTGCCGGGAGGTTAATGAGCAGAAGTGCCGCGTTCAAAACGTTGAACAAGGCAGCTATTGCCGCTAATCTGGTTGATAAACGTATAACCCTGATGGGAAGCGATATGGACGAGGCACCAATGGCTTATAAAGATATCAATGCGGTAATGGCTGCACAAAATGATTTGGTAGAGGTGCTTGCGCGCTTTGATCCGAGAATAGTAAGAATGGCTAATCCGAAAGAAAAGCCAGAAGATTAACAAAAAAAAGCCGGAAATTGATTGCTCCCAAAAAGTTAGACACTTATTAAGGGCAATCAATTCCGGCTTTTTCTATAAATGGTACTTTAAAGCTCCGTTGTGAATTCTCCCAGATAAACACTGTTTGACTGGCTGCTGCGGTCTGCTGATACAAAGGCAAGATAAACATGAGCAGTATCCTGATGACCTTTTTCGAAAACAATCCGTTCTGTTCCTGTACCTCTGAAATTTCCTGTAAGACAATATTCAGTTGTTCTGTTTACCTCATCATAGACTAAAAGCATTACCTGATCTCTTAAAGATCCGCCTTCAACCATTGCTTTGTCCCAGGTAAATACAAGATGCCTCGTCCCTGATCTTTCAACTTTAATATTTTTTGATAAGGGAAGGTCTCCAAAACTAACTTTCACTAATGCAGGATTTAATACCTGATCAGGTGCTATCCCTTCAAAGCTATTGTTTAATAAATGTGATATCGCTCCTCTGAAACCTGGCGCTTTTTGAGAATATCCCTTAAAGCCTTCTCTCACAAAATCCCGGATTGGAGACAACCAATTCTGCGCAGTGGCAAATTTACTCCTGTTTCTCTTTTCCTTGGTACTGATTTTCTTAGTTCTTCTTTTATGCGGTCCCTTTATATAAGGAATACCATTTCTGGATGAGCCGATAACATCGCCTACTTTTCCTTCAATAGGGCCGTTAATTCCGTAAGGTAATTTTCCCATAGTTGTTTGATCTTTAGTGTACTACAAGTTATATATTGCTCTATATAAAGGCAAGGCAAACAAGTAACAATTCTGTTATAAAACCGTATAGCAGAGGAAAATCCTTCATCTATGATACGTGTCCTATTCGGGTTTTGTTCGAGTTTGATTCGAGTTTGATACAATTAAACCAGCATACAACAATAGTACTAGATCGAATCAATATCCCGGAAAAATGAGCAGAATATTTTAGAAGATGCCTGAATCTTTAAGGACCTTTATTAACATATCAGCAATTACGTTGTTTCCTTTATCAGATGGGTGCAGTCCATCATAAGTAAAATCAACAGCTTCCAGGGGATAAGAATATTCGTCCTTGTCAGGATTAAAAGGGATGGTCGTATAATTAGGATAGGTGTAGTTTCTATAAAATAATTAGCAAGCCTGTTAGCAGATCGACCTTACCCTGTCAATCTGCTATTATCCAGGCATATTTTGCGATTAGTTCTGGCCTTTTAAGGCAGCTAAAAGCAGATTTGCGGTTTCTTCTGAAGAACCTGGATTCTGACCAGTAATTAGCAGGCCATCCTGTTTCACATATGAACCCCAGTCTGCACCTTTGCTGTATATACCACCAAGGTTTTTCAAATCATCCTCCACCAGAAATGGAACAACCTCTGTTAAGCCAACGGCCTCTTCTTCGGTATTTGAAAATCCAGTTACCTGTTTTCCTTTTACCAATGGTTCTCCGTTTGCTGCTTTTACTTTACTTAACGCGCCCGGTGCATGGCATACCAGTGCTACAGGTTTATTATTCTGGTAAAAACTTTCGATCAGACTGATTGAGGTTTCATCATTGGCTAAATCCCATAGCGGACCATGGCCACCTGGGTAAAATACTGCATCATAGTCAGCTTCGTTTACCTCAGTCAATTTTACCGACTGTGCCAGCTTGCTTTTCAAAGCTTCGTCAGCATGGAAACGTTTAGTGGCTTCCGTCTGGTTTTCTGGTGCATCACTTTTAGGATCAATTGGCGGCTGACCGCCTTTTGGAGAAGCAATGGTAATATCTACTCCCGCATCAGCCATTACATAATATGGTGCAGCAAATTCTTCAATCCAAAAACCTGTTTTGTGACCGGTATTTCCCAGTTCACTGTGTGATGTCAATACAATTAAAACTTTCATACTCTTGTTCCTATTAATTAATAACTCATTTTAACAATTTTCTCTACATCAGCCGGGGCAAGCGTTTTATGCTCTCCCAGTCCTAACCAGCCACGATCGGTAAAACGCTGAAATATCTTTTCTGCAGTACCTTCATATTCAGCAGTATAATCTGATAGTTTAGTATCTATTCCCAGCGAATGGAAAAAGCCGACGGTTTTTTCAATAGCGGCTTTTGCTATTTCATCTGTTGATCCTTCCTGGATATTCCAGACCCTTTTACCATACTGCGCCAGTTTATCTTTTTTGGCCTCAAAATTATAATGATAATGGCTTGGTGCAATAACTGCCAGGGTGCGGGCATGGTCTATACCAAATAATGCGGTAAGTTCATGACCCATGGCATGTACTGCCCAGTCTGTAGGCACACCTTTCTGTATTAAACCATTCAGCGCCATGGTACAGCTCCACATAAAGTTGGCCGATGCTTCATAGTCTGCAGGGTTTTTCATAATGCGTGGTGCAATTTCAATCAGTGTCTGTAAAATGCTTTCAGAAATCCTGTCCTGTAAAAAGGCTTCGGTAGGGTAAGTCATGTATTGCTCCAGCACATGCGTAAAGGCATCAGTAATACCATTGGCCAGCTGGCGTTCCGGAATAGACTGCACCACCTGCGGATCGAGGATAGAGAATACCGGGAATAAACCAGGACCACCCATTGATAATTTTTCCTGCGTTTCTTTGCGCGTAATTACAGATCCGGAATTCATTTCAGAACCTGTGGCAGGCAGGGTCAGTACTGTTCCAAAAGGCAGGCCTTTTTCTGTACGGATGCTGTTTTTAAGGATATCCCAGGGTTCACTGCCTTCATATAAAGCAGCCGAGGACAGGAATTTAACCCCATCAATTACCGACCCGCCGCCTACGGCCAGCATATAGGTAATGTTCTCAGATTTGATAATCTTTAATGCTTCTAATAATATTTCATATTCCGGATTTGCCGGGATACCCGAAAATTCAATTACTTCAAAGGCTGACAATGCCTGTTTTACCTGATCGTAAATACCATTACTTTTAATGCTCCCGCCGCCATAGAGCATCATTACTTTGGCATCTTTAGGGATTTCTTTAGCCAGATTGGCGATTTGTCCTTTACCAAAAATGATTTTGGTAGGGTTCATATATTCGAAATTTAACATTTGTTCTGTTGCTTAAATTTTAACAATCATTTTACCACTATTTTTTCCGTCGAACAGGTCTATAAATGCCTGTGGGATCTGGTCAAAACCATTTACAATAGTTTCTGCACTGCTCAGTTTTCCTTCCTTCAGCCATTTAGTCAGCTGTGCAATGCCCTCCGGAAATTTACTGCTGTAATTGCTAACAATAAATCCCTGCATCAGTACACTGTTTTTAACCATGATATTTTGTATCCTCGGCCCAACAGAGGTTTCTGTATCATTATAACCTGATATCGCACCACACAGCGGTACGCGTGCAAACTTATTGATGTTGGCCAGTACGGCATCTGAAATTTCGCCACCTACATTATCAAAGTATATGTCTACACCATCAGGTGCCGCATCAGCAATGGCCTGCTGCATATCTTTTGTTGTTTTATAATTGATTGCCTCATCAAAACCAAATTTGGATTTTAACAGCTCTACTTTTTCTTCCGTTCCGGCAAGGCCAATAACTTTAAGACCCATAATCTTACCAATCTGACCTACCACACTGCCAACCGCACCGGCAGCACCAGAAACCACCAGGGTTTCACCGGCTTTTGGATGTGCAATTTCGTTGAGACCAAAATAGGCGGTAAGTCCGGTCAGGCCGAGGATACCCAGATAAGCTGTTAAGCTTGCAGCATTCTTATCAATCCTGTTTAATCCAGTACCGGCAGAAAGCTGATATTCTTTCCAGTCCAGATGGCCGGTCACAACATCTCCTGGCTTAAAATCCTTATTTTTAGATTCAACCACTTCTGCTACCAGGGTAGATGCTAATGGTTTGTTGAGCTCGAAGGGTGGGATATATGATTTTGCGGTCGTCATCCTGCCTCTCAGGTAAGGATCTACAGATACATACAACGTTTTCAATAATACTTGTCCCTCTGCTGCAGTAGGTTTTTCTTCTTCTATAAATTTGAAGTCGTCCATAGTAGGTTTGCCTACCGGGCGCTTATTAAACAAAATAACTTTATTCATCTTCTTCTATTTAGTTCCATGGAATTAACATCCATGGATGGTAATTATGTAAATTTTTTTAAGCTCTTACTTTTTCCAGCATTTCATTAAGGATGTCTGCTTCCTGGTCGTTCAGGTTAACCAGAATACCATCAATAATTTCACGGGCTTTTTCTTTTAAAACTGCTCCTTCCTGGGTAAGTTTAATATAAACAACACGCTGGTCAGAACTGTTTCTTTCTTTTTCAATGAGGCCCTTATCCATCAGTTTATTCAGGAGGCGGGAAGTGTTAGGCATACGGTCTATCAAACGTTCAGTGATCAGGTTTACGGTTGCCGTTTGATCTGGCTGCCCGTATAAAATGCTGAGAACATTAAATTGCTGCAAAGATAAACCTGTGGGTTTAAATGCCGAGGCGATACGGTTGAGCACCCAGTTAGAGGTGAAGATAATATTGGTCAGAGCGCGTTGCTGCGGACTCCCAAATGTATGTTTTATCTCGTTCTCTATTTTCATAATACAAATATATCATCCATGGATGGTAATTTGGTCATTATACATTCATCTTCACAAAAACTTCTATATTCAGTGCTTGAAGAGCGTTTCTTGGCCTTAGTAATGCTGGCGAGCTGGAAATGGTTGACAGAAAAACAGCAATGCTGAGTTGAAATAGCAATTGATGACAGGTCAGATATAAAGCGGGGCCATAAGTTTCCAGTACTTAGGCCGGTGGGCATTATTGTCCCAGATGTAAAACTGGTTCGGAATGGCTTTGTCCCATAGCATTTTCGAAAATTCCTGATTGCCTTTTAAAAAAGGATCTGTCTCGCCTATCGCAATAATTATCTCTAATTTCCTGGCTGCATTTAAAAGGGATTCATCTGTCAGGTTTGCTATATATTGTTCCGGCATATTATAATAAACAGAATCGTCAGTAAAGCCATCAAGCAGGTCCCTGAACTCGCCAGGGGTTTGGGTAAGGTCATACCGGCCGCTTAAGCCCACTGCTTTACGGAAGAGCCATGGATAGCGAAGGGCAAAGTTGATTGCATGATAGGCGCCCATGCTGCAGCCGGCGGTTTCAAGATAATTGCCTCCGTTCTTTTGATACATTAAGGGGATCACCTCGTCAAGCAGGTACTGCTCATACTGAAGGTGCCGGCTAATGCGCACCGTTGGGTGAACGTTACCATTGTAAAAACTTTCTGCGTCAATACTGTCTACACAAAACAGCTGTACCTCACCATTATCCAGCTGTTGCTGCATAGATGCAATTATTCCCCAGTTCTCATAATCATAAAACCTGGCTGTTCTGGTTGGAAAAAAGAGTACCGCCCGCCCGCTATGGCCAAATATTAAAAGTTCCATATCCCGCTGTAATACGGGGCTAAACCATTTATGATATTCTCTGTTCATGTAGGGCGGTTATAATAAAGGGAATATCATTTATACATGTTACTTCTGCATTAAAGATAAGTTAACGATTTCTTTCCATAACTGGTAACCTTGAGTGCTTAAATGCAACCCGTCTTGCTGGTAAAGCTCCGCTTTTGGTAGTCCTGAGGTATCCAGCATCTTTCTATAGATGTCAATAAAGTGCCAGTTTCCTGGTTCCCTGCTAATTTCTTTTTGAATGAGCGTGTTCGTATACACGAACTGGTTAACCATGTGCCAGCGACTTGGACTGGGTTTTAGCGACATAAAATAGCAAGGTAAGTCATCGCCGAAACGTTGTTTTACTTCTGCTTTCATCTGCTTAAAAAAGATAAGTACCTCTTCAGGGTTCCTGCCATCACCAAGGTCATTATCGCCTGCATAGATTACCAATGCCTTAGGTTTATAACCGGCCATTACACGTTTAAAAAACCATACGCATGCAGCAAGTGTAGAGCCGCCAAAACCAAGGTTAACTACTTTCTGCTGTGGAAAGTCTTTCTGGAGAGTGTCCCACATACGGATGGAAGAGCTGCCATAAAATATTATTTCCGGATCGTATCCTGTATCTGAGCCAACTTTTTCAAGATGCTCTATTTCTTCTTCGTACCAATACATTTATAGGGGCTGTATGTCAATAAAGATAACAACACGCTTTTACAATATATGTTTAAAAAGAAGATTGGGTTTTTTGGAAGGCTTTTAAGGGAGCTATTTGTTCATTTGGGATACAGACAGTTTGGCTGGAATAACCAGAGGCAGTGCATGTCAAAGCAACTGCGATCTGAATGGGCCTCTAATAAAAACAGCCTGCAGATGATTCTGCAGGCTGTTTCCGGATTTATTTGATCTATATAGGTTATCCTTTAGGGTCTAAAGCATTTTCTATACGGTCTGACAGATCTTGTAAATGATATTTACTTAATCCTGTAGCAGCATTTGAGCTGGTTTTGATCATCGTATCAAGCTCTCTCAATTGTCCTTTTACCACAGAAAGCACATCACTTTGTGAAGCAGCCAGTCCGCTTTGCGCAACAGCACCGCCTCTGGTAACTACCAGGTTCATTCCTGCAGGAGACGCAGCGGGTTTAATGATGGCGATCAGTTTCTCTACATACATTTTCTGCAGGTTTCTTCTGTAAACATCAATGGTCTGATTGCTTTTCAGTTCTGCGAAAATAGAGCCGTTTAAATCTGTAAAAAGATCAGTGATCTTATAAGCAGGTTCACCGTCGATAGCTTCTGCAGCTACCAGTTTGCTCATAGTGTTATTGCTGATTAAACGGTTAAGAGTGGTGTTCTGTAACCTGCCCACTACTTCTAATCCATTTTCGTCAATATTATCAAGGATCGGTTTGTTAACCAGCCATAGCGGCGTTTTGAACAATTGCTGATCTAAGAAAGTCATTGCTTCTTTTTGCGTTGCGGCTGGTGTACGTTCATAGATTGAGCCCGCCTGTTCTACAGTTTTAGGGTTCTCATAGATACCGCCTACGTTTTTAGCTACATGGCCCATATAGCGGCCAAATTGTGTAGTCAGCTGACCATACATGGTTGCCAGGTCATCATAACCTTCATTGGCACCTTTTGTCCATGCCGGCAGGTTGGTTAAAATAACTTTCAGGTTTTTGATACCGTAAGTACTGGCTTTCATTGCATTGTCAGACAAGTCTTCGTTTTGAGAATGCGGATCATCAGCATTGCTTTCAGTACCAAACCACAAACGTCTGTTTTTAGCAGCTTCGATGGTCATTTTGTTTAAGGTAGCAACATCGGCAGCTGCAGTTTTTGTATCCGGGAAGTACTTATATCCCCATTCAATAGCCCATTTGTCATAGTCACCAATGCGTGGATATAAACCTTTTGAACTGATATTATCTTCAGGCTGTGCAACATAGTTAAATCTTGCATAGTCCATGATAGAAGGTGTATGTCCGTTAGCTTCAACCCATTTTTTATCACGCAGGTATTCTGTTGGTACCGTAGAGCTTGAACCATAGTTATGACGCAATCCTAAAGTATGGCCTACCTCATGAGATGATACAAAACGGATCAGATCGCCCATCAGCTCATCGCTGAAATTCATTTTACGTGCTCTTGGATCTACTGCAGCGGTCTGGATCATATACCAGTCGTGCACCAGCTTCATTACATTATGGAACCAGTTGATATGGCTTTCCATGATTTCGCCGCTGCGGGGGTCAGAAATACTTGGTCCGCTCGCATTAGAAATCTCAGAAGGTTTATATACAATTGCCGAGTGGCGGGCATCATCCAGGCTCCAGGTAGAATCCTGAGCTGCGGTTGGTGCTGTTTTTGCCATTACGGCATTTTTAAAGCCTGCTTTTTCAAAAGCTTTTGCCCAGTCATTCACACCGGCAATCAGGTAAGGCACCCATTTTTTAGGGGTTGCAGGGTCAATATAGAAAATGATCGGTTTCTGTGGTTCAACCAGTTCGCCACGTTTGTATTTGGCCATATCCTGAGGTTTAGGCTCCAGGCGCCATCTTTTAACCAGCTCAATTTCTTTTACCCCCTGAGGGTTAAGGTCAAAATCAGTATATCCAACAGCAAAGTAACCTACACGCGGGTCAAAATAACGCGCTTTCATAGGCACTTTTGGTAAGATAACCAGTGAAGTGTTCAGCTCAACAGTTGAAGAACCTGCAGGTGCAGCACCGCCACCCATCGCTGCAGCGCCACCAAAAGGATTTGGAGCAGCAGTAAGCGTGTATGTTTTTACGGTAGTGATTTCCACATTGGTTGGGAAAGAGCGCATACCAAGAATATAACTTCTGTCTGCCAGCTGGGTACCTAACCTGAAACGGGTTTTTGCTGCCGGACTGCTGAAATAGAAAATATCATTGTCGCTGTTCACATAGTCAGTAATATCAATTACACTTCCTTTTTTGTCATTGGTATAAGCAGCAATGTTAAAGGATGCGGCAATAGCCTGAATATTTGAGTTTTTTAAAGACTGGTACATGGCAGTGGTGCTGTCCGGACCATAAGTTCTGTAACTCACTTTACGCATGAAAATGCGGTTGTTGGGCCCTTTTTCAAAACGGATTACAGCACTTCCTATCTGATCGCCCGCGTATCCCTGTGCGGCGCGTACTTCGGCTCCGGATTTAGAAATACGGTTTACCACCAGAATATCTCTGTTCAGGGTAGTATCGGCAATTTCAAAAAAGAATTTATCTTCGATCTTATGAGTAGTGATCATCCCGCGGCGGGTAACCGCTTTATCGGTAATTACTGATGCGTATGGTTTAGGCTGTGCTTTTACACCTGAGCCTAAAGCGGCGCCAGATGCCCTCCTGGTTGAGTCTGCACCTGCTCCGGCACCTGCGGGACGAACCTGCGCCTGTGCAATAGAGATAGTGATTACTCCCAGGAAAACTGTAAGTAGTTGTTTTTTCATGAATGATTGAGTTGATTATAAGGTTATCAAGTAAATATAAACCGTATAACCAACTAAATCTGATTGTAGTGATTTCTTTACAGAGCTCTTTTATGCAACTGAAGGTACTACTGGTGCCTCTTCTACCAGTTTCACCTCCTCGGCACCATGTGCCAATCTCTTGAGTGGTTTAACCAGCGAGATGATCAGCAAGCCAAATATGGCACAGAAAACAGCAATACCGAGGAAGATTTCCAGTTCGCCGGCAGTTTGCGACCATACTCCTATCCATGCCGCCAGGTAATTTCCGAATCCCGTAGCTGCAAAATAAATCCCCATCATAATAGAACCATATTTGGCAGGCGCCAGTTTGGTAATATAGGAAAGCGCAACCGGTGAAGCACACAGCTCACCTATAGTATGGAACATATAAGCAAGGATTAACCAGTACATGGCCGAAGACCCTTCCACCTTAAACTGATAAGAGGCAGCAACCATAAACAGGAAGCCACTGCCGGTAATCATTACGCCCAGGGCCATTTTAAAGATAGAAGAAGATTCGCGCCCCTTCTTTTTCCAGTAGTACCAGAATGCGGCAACAGGCGTAGCCAGGGTAATAATGAAAAAGGAAGTGGTAGACTGGAACCATGAGGTAGGAACTGTCCAGTTGAGAAAGCCTATGGTACGGTCGGTTTTCTGATTGGTATAGATATTCATTAATCCACCTGCCTGTTCATAAGCAGCCCAAAATACCACCACCAGTAAAAAGGAAATCAGCAGTACCACAATACGGTCTTTTTCAATTTTAGTTAGCGGCTGGTCTGGGTTTTCGTGTTTCTGGAGTGCACTGATTTTCTTCAGTTCACCCACCCCTTTCAGGTGTTTTTGTCCCAGCAGAAAGGTGATAACGCCAAGGGCCATCCCTAAACCTGCAAGCCCAAAACCATAATGCCAGCCATAGATCTCTCCTACATAACCCACAATCAGCGCAGAGGTGAAAGCCCCGATATTGATACCGATATAAAAGATGGAAAAACCTTTATCCCGGCGGTCGTCTCCCGGCAGGTAAAGTCCCCCAACCATAGTTGAAATATTTGATTTTAAACAGCCCACCCCGCAAATGATAAATGCCAGGCCAGTATAAAAAGCTGTCAGTGACTGCACCGCGAGGATGCTATGGCCAATAACCAGTAATATTCCGCCCAGGATTACGGTTTTTTTCTGGCCAAGAAGCCGGTCGCCAATAATCCCTCCTGGAACGGAAGACAGGTAAACCAGAAAAGTATAAATTCCATACAGCTTTAATGCTTCAGTTTCTGACCAGCCAAAGCCTGCATTTGCTGCTTTTGTAGAGGCTACCAGGAAGAGCACCAGAATGGCACGCATCCCATAATAACTGAACCTTTCCCACATTTCTGTAAAAAATAGAATGAAAAGTCCGATCGGCTGACCTAAAATTTGCTTTTGCTGCTGCATAGGTTATAATAGTTTGTGGTTTAGGGTTCAATTGCAATAATCATCAGTGATGATAATCCAATTATAGCTTTTTTTATTCGAAATATGAATGCGTTTAAAATTTGTAACAATTACGCAGGGTGGAAATCTGTTTGTTACAGTGCTTATTAAGAATTTTGAAGGTTCAATATGAGTTTTGGGCTTAATATGTGCATGTTTTTGTATCGTATGTAATTTTTTGGCTATCAACAATAGTGTAATGTGAAATATTCAGGCTTAATTAGCTGAATCTAGCATCATAATCTTTTTGCGATTTCAATAACCCGGTAACTCAGTGTTGCTGAGATTCTGATAATATTCAAATTTTATCTTTTTATAGCTGGATAGTCACCTCTTAACCAATTCCATTTTCTATACAAGGTTAATATCTATAAATTTCAAGCAGAAAATAAGCCTTTGCTCATACTTTCTGAAGGCTGTAGATCCCATGTTCAATGATTAAGATACCTGCTATAAAATATTGCCTCTTTGCTTTAAGTTTTTGTTTCCTCAGCCTACAGGTCTGCGCACAGCAACCCATGTGGCTAGACGAAACAAAAAATGAAGAGAACCGGATGCCTATGCATTCTTCATACTTTGTTTATGAAAATGATCTAACAGCGGCAAAGCAGGATTGGAAACAGAGCAGCAATTATTACAGTCTGAACGGCAACTGGAAATTTAAATGGGTAGAGAAACCTGCAGATCTTCCGGCCAACTTTGAAGCGGTTAGTTATGATGACAGTCAGTGGAAAAACTTCAGCGTACCCGGCAACTGGGAGATGAACGGATACGGCTTCCCGCTGTATAATACTGGTGGATTTGAATTTGCCTACCTGATGAAAACCGTTGACCCCCCTATTGTACCACTAACCTTTGATCCGACAGCGGTATACCGCAGAGAGGTAACCCTCCCGGAAAACTGGAAGGGTAAAAAGGTGGTTTTACATATCGGTGCTGCAAAATCTAATTTATCGGTATGGGTAAACGGAAAGTATGTAGGTTATGGTGAAGACAGTAAACTGCCTTCAGAGTTTGACCTGGCACCTTATTTAAGTCCGGGCAAAAACCTCATTGTGCTAAAAGTAATGCGCTGGTGTGACGGAAACTATCTGGAAGACCAGGATATGTGGCGGTTAAGCGGTATTACCCGCGATTGTTACCTGGTGGCGCGCAACCCTGTTCATATTTATGATACCGAAGTAATTCCTGATCTGGATAACGCTTATAAAAACGGATGGCTGAAGATCAGTCTTAGCCTGAATAAGAAACCTGAGAGCCCGGTAACGGCGGAGCTGGAATTAAAAGACGGAAGCCTGTTAGTGAAAAAGCAAGTGCTGAAATTTGATACTGCCGCGCTCATTAAATTTAATATGGCAGTTGATGCACCTAAACTGTGGACTGCGGAAACCCCAAACCTTTACCAGCTCACTATCCGGTTGCTGAACAGCAAGGGCGAGGTAATGGAAGTTATCCCACAGAAGATAGGCTTCCGAAAAATTGAGATCAAGAACGGGCTCTTCCTGGTAAACGGTAAAGCTGTGCTGATTAAAGGGGTTAACCGTCATGAGACCGATCCACTGACAGGGCAAACTATTTCTAAAGAGGCTATGCTGCGGGATATTAAGCTGATGAAGCTCTATAATATTAACTCCGTCCGCACAAGTCACTATCCTAACAGTGAATACTGGCTGGATCTCTGTGATCAGTATGGAATATATGTAGTGGGCGAAGCCAATATTGAATCGCACGGAATGGGTTATGATATTACCAAAACCATGGCTAACCGCCCTACCTGGGTTAATGCCCATCTGATGCGGGTGCAACGGATGATGGAAAGGGACAAAAACCATGCTTCTATTGTTTTCTGGAGTATGGGCAACGAAGCTGGTAATGGCTTTAACTTTTATTCATGCTACCTATGGATGAAGAAAAGAGATAACAGCAGACCTGTGCAGTATGAACGTGCCGTGGCAGATTATAAGGCCCTGACCTGGGAATGGAACTCAGATATTATCTGTCCGATGTACCCTACACCAGATGGTATGATCGCCTATGCAAAGAATAACCCTTCACCAGCACGTCCTTTTATCATGTGTGAGTATGCACATGGAATGGGCAATTCACTGGGCAACTTTACAGATTACTGGGAAGTGATCAGAAAGAACAAGCATGCCTTTCAGGGTGGCTTTATCTGGGATTTTGTTGACCAGTGCTTTCAGCGTGTAAATTCTAAAGGAGATACAGTATATACTTATGGGGGCGATTATGAACCTAAAGAAGCAATTACCGACTGGAATTATGCGGCCAAAGGAATGTTTTATGCCAACCGTACGCCATATCCCCATGCCTGGGAAATGAAAAAGGTATATCAGGACATTCATACCAAACTGAAATCAGGCAGGAAGATCGAGATCTATAATGAGAAATTTTTTACCGGACTGGAGAATGTTGCTTTAGACTGGGAAGTAGTGGTAAACGGCATCAAAACCCAAAGCGGACAGCTGGATAAGCTGAATGTTGGTCCGCAGTTATCCTCCCAGTTAGAAATTCCTGTAAAAAATACTGGCAATGCTGAAGCCTATCTGAACCTGACTTACCGTTTAAAATCAGCAGAACCATTGATCCCGGCGAGGCATATCATTGCCACCGAACAGTTAAAACTTGGGGGTACTTTTGTCAATAGCCTCGCGATAAAAGGGGCTGGAAAGATCAGTCGAGAGGAGAACCCTCAGCGGCTTATACTCAGTACTTCGGCCGTAAAGATTGTTTTTGATAAAAAGCTGGGCTGGATAAAGAGTTACCAGGTAAAGGGGAAAGAGATGCTGGACAGTGCATTTGGGCTGCGACCTAATTTCTGGCGTGCACCTAATGATAATGATTTTGGTGCGGGACTGCAGACTAAGCTGAAAAAATGGAAAACTGCCGTAAACAATGCAAAGCTGAAAGCTTTTTCGGTTAAAACGGAAAATGAGCTGGTAATGGTAAAAGTTTCGTATGACCTGCCAGATGTTGCTGCAGCTCTTACTATTGCTTATACCATAAATGGTACAGGAGAACTTTTACTGAACGAACAGCTTAAGGCCGATACTACAAAGAAAACGGAGATTATGCCGCGCTTCGGTATGCAGTGGATTATGCCGGCTGGCTTTGAAAATATTGAATATTACGGACGCGGCCCACAGGAAAATTATCAGGACCGGTACTTTAGTGCAGATCTGGGCATCTATAAACAATCTGTAAGCAGTCAGTATTTTCATTATGTAACTCCTCAGGAAACGGGGAACAAAACAGATATCCGTTGGTTTAACATTACCGATGCTAAAAAGAAGGGGCTGCGGATTACTTCAGATGTGCCATTAAGCATGAGTGCGCTGCATTATTTTGATTCGGACCTGGATGATGGTGATGCTCGTCATCAGCGGCATGCTGCAGACCTCGTACCCCGCGCGCAGACACAGCTGAATATAGATTATAAACAAATGGGTGTTGGTGGTATTGACAGCTGGCGCTCGCGGCCAATGGTAAAATATCAGTTGCCATTCGCGGATTATCAGTTTAGTTTCATGGTTAAACCGTTACTTTAGGCCCATCAAATATTAAATAAAGTATGAAAAAGTCGCTGCTTACTACTGCTATGCTGGTTTTTATGGCTGGCGCAGGCCTCAAAGCCGAGGTTAGTCTGCCCAAAGGGATCAGGCATGGCTCAATCATTCAGATCCCGGCAAAGCAGCTCAGACAGATACAGCTTGCAGATACCTTAGTTAATGTAAAAATAGACCTGAAGCAGCAGGCTCAGACTATCGATAATATCGGCGCATCAGGCTGCTGGTTTTCTGAAGGAATCGGGCGCGACTGGCCTTCGGCAAAGCGGGAAAAGATTGCTCAGCTGCTATTCAGCCAGAAGTTAGATCAATCCGGCAATCCGGAAGGTATCGGGCTTTCTGCCTGGCGTTTTAATATTGGTGCAGGAACTACAGAACAGGGAGACAGCAGCGGTATTAAGGATTTCAGGAAACGAACTGAAAGCTTTTTGGGTAAAGACGGTAAGTATGACTGGAGCAAACAATCTGGCTACCAGTTCTTTTTAAGGAAAGCGCATCAGTATGGCGTAGAAAACCTGATTGCATTTTCGAATACCCCGCCGGTACAGTTCACTAAAAATGGACTTGGTTTTAAAACTGAGAAAGACTATAAATCTAACCTTAAAGAAGACTCTTATACTGCTTATGCAGATTTCCTTGCCAATGTGGTTAAGCATTTTGATGCAGAAGGTCTGCACTTTCAATACGTAAGCCCGGTCAATGAGCCGCAGTGGGATTGGTCGCATAAGTTTAAAGAAGCAGACCAGGAAGGTTCGCCCTGGAAAAACGAAGAGATCTTTAAAGTTACTACTGCACTGAATACTGCATTGGAGCAGAAAAAACTGGACAGTAAAATCCTCATTACCGAAGCAGGAATGCTGAACTACCTGTATGGCGGCAATACTGGTGCTTCAAAACAGATACAACAGTTCTTTGTACCTGGCAGCCCTTTGTATGTTGGTGGCTTAAGTCATGTACCTAAAGTTATTGCGGGGCACAGTTATTATACAGAATCTAATGACAGTGTATTGGTAGCTACACGTAAAAACCTGGCAGATACCGCACAGCATTATGGTGTTAAGTACTGGCAGTCGGAATATTCTATGCTGGCAGATGGTTTCAGAGAGGGCATGAAAGGTAAACGCTCTGCTATGGATTGCGCGCTGTTTCTATCCAAAATCATTTATACCGATTTTACGGTGGGCAATGCTACGGCCTGGCAGTTCTGGAATTCTTATGAACCGGGGAAAGCGGAATTTGATACGCGGTATTACCTGATAGCGCTAGATCCGAAGCCAGATTATAAGGACGGGGAATTTACTATGACCAAAAATTTATGGGCATTGGGTCATTACAGCCGCTTTATACGTCCGGGGATGAAAAGGGTGATGAGCAATACTGAAGATGGTTCCGGTAATGCTGATCAAAACCTGATGATCTCTTCCTACACTGATAAAAATAATAAACTGGTAATTGTAGCGGTTAATTATGGTAAGGCTGAAAAACGCATCAGGCTTGATCTTTTGAATACCGGCAGAAAGTATAAAAAGATAACTTCCTATCTGACTGACGGTGCTGCAGAAAATAATATGAAAGCATCTTCATTACCGGCTAGCCTTAGCGAGATTAAACTGCCTGCAAGGTCAATTTCAACCATTGTAATGGAGTAATAACCGTACTTAGAGGCAACGACCAGAAGAATATTATTAGCGAATAGGGGTAATACTATTATTTGATAGTATTGTCTGTTTGATAGGAAAATTAACAGCTTTTAGTATGTTTAACTAATGATTTTCATTGCCAGATTTACCCTCCTGTCTGTAATTATAGGATTCAACGTACTTTTCTCTTTCTCCGCAAAGGCTTTAAATCCCCCGGTTAAATATCTGGGCATTGAGCAGGGTTTATCTAATAATGCAGTAACCAGCATCCTTCAGGACAATTATGGGTTTATGTGGATCGGCACCTATAATGGGCTTAACCGTTATGACAGTTCTAATTTTTTAACGTTCAATAATATATTAGGTGATAACAGTTCACTGATCAATAACCATATTAACCACCTGGCCCAGGATAGTTCTGGCCGTATCTGGATAGGAACACAAAAAGGTATTGTTTATTTTAGTTACAGCAATGCGAAATTCAAAACTGTGTTTTATCAGTCTGCACGTACTGGAAATAAAGCCCCGGTTACCTCAAATATCCATGGCTTTGCTTCCGCGAAGAGCGGTGAAACTTATATCGCTACCGAAGCACTCGGATTGCTTATTTGTGCTCCCGGCTCAGCTTTAGCAAAACAGGTTAATTTTAATCATAAAAATGGTGCCTATCATGTACAGGCCCTGCTGCTTGACGAAAATCAGAAACTCTGGCTTTTTATCAGGGATACAGGCCTTTGTTATTATCAGAAAAGCAGTAACCAGATCATTGTAGCCAATAGGCAGCTGAAGACGGCTTCTTCTCTGGAGGGCGACCACAAGGGTAACATCTGGATCGGCACAGAACGCGGTTTGTATACCTATACAGATGCTGCAGATAAACTGGCAGTGCCCAATCTGGCAGGTGAACAGTTAACGAATAACAATATTTTAAACCTGCACCTGAGTAAGCAAAACCTGTGGATTGCAACAGATGGCGGCGGAATTAACATTCTTAACCTTGCTACAGGAAAACTGAGTTATATCCTTCCCGGAGAATCTGAGGGATTTCTGAAAAGCGGTGCCATCAGTGATATCTATGAAGACAGAGATGGCAGAAAATGGATTTCCACGCTGCGTGGCGGCGTGAATATAATTGATAACAAACTGCAGAATTTTGAACTCATCCGGCATGATCCGCTGAATAAAAACAGTCTGATCAATAATTTTGTGCTGTCTTTTTGTGAGGATGAAAACAGGAACCTATGGATTGGGACAGACGGGGGCGGTTTAAGTTTCTGGGATAATAAAAACAGGGCGTACCGTAATTTTGTAGCCCTTCCTGGTGACGCTGGTTCACTGAGCAGTAATTTTGTGGTCAGCATATTAAAAGACTATAAAAACCAGATCTGGGTGGCTACCTTCAGCGGTGGAATTGACCTGTACAATAAACAAACGGGTAAGTTTAAACATTACCGCTGCTTTAATACTGCTAAGGGTGTTGAAGAAAATAACCTGTGGCGGCTCTATGAAGATTCTTCCCATCGCCTTTGGGCCGGTACTACCCGTGGCGGAGCCTTATACTTATACAACAGTGCCAAAGACCGGTTTGAACTTTTTGATAAAAACCTGATTAATATCCATACCCTGTACCAGGACAGGCAGGGCATACTCTGGGGGGGAGATTATACCCGGCTGATCCGGATAGATATTGTACATAAAAAACACCAGTATATAGCGGTTAACAATGCAATCAGAAGCATGCTGGAAGACCGAAATCATCATCTCTGGATTGGCACTGAGGGCGGTGGATTGTTACTGTACGACCGTAAAAGGAAAACCTTCAAAACTTATACCGAAGCTGACGGATTGCCGGGAAACTCAGTGCTGAACCTGCTGGAAGATAACCAAGGCAGGATCTGGATGAGCACTTATAACGGACTGTCGGTGTATGACCCGGCAAAAAACAGTTTCAGGAATTATGCGGCTACAGATGGTTTGCAAAGTAACCAGTTCAGTTATAACGCAGCGTTGAAACTAGCTTCCGGCGAGCTGCTCTTTGGTGGCATTAAAGGGTTTAACCGCTTCCGTCCAGACCAGATTATTCCTCCGCAGCAGCAAATTAAAATGCGGATTACGGGCCTTAAGATCAACAATGTATCTATTGCCGACCGACCGGATTACCTTGCTGAAGGGTCGCTGGTAGATATCCGCAAAATTACAGTTCCCTATAACCAGGCTACACTCGCTATAGATTATGTAGCATTAGAGTATTCTTTCCCTGAAAAGGTAAAGTATGCCTATACCCTGGAGGGCTGGGACCGCGGCTGGAATTTTGTAGGCACAGCTAAAACGGCATATTATACCCGCTTAAACCCGGGCACGTACAGACTGAAAATCAAAGCCAGTAACAACAGTGGCATATGGCAGTCGCCGGTGATGATAACTATTACTGTTTTGAGCCCCTGGTACCTCACCTGGTGGGCCATACTTTTGTATGCTGCTGTAGTGCTTATTGTTCTGTCGCTCATCAGATTGAACCGAATCAGGCAGATCAGGCTTAAATACGAAATTCAGATTGCTAACTCCAATACGGAAAAAGAGAAGGAGCTGAACGAGAAAAAGCTGAGCTTCTTTACCAATATATCGCACGAATTCCGTACTCCTTTAACACTGATCATTAACCCGATTAAGGATTTGCTTAATGCCGAAGACCAGAATGGTAAATCTGAACTGGGTACCATTTACCGGAATGCACGCAGGTTACTGGGCTTAATTGACCAGCTGTTGCTATTCAGAAGAACTGAAACAGAGAATGAGCGTTTAAGCATAATAAAGAATGATTTTCTTGCCTTATGTAATGATGTATTTGCTTGTTTTTTACAGCAGGCCAAAGCAAAACACATTAATTATACGCTTGAGATGGAACCTGGAATGGCTGAGATATGGGGAGATCGTGAGAAAATTGAAATTGCCTTGTTTAACCTGATCTCTAATGCCTTTAATGCTACACCTGATGAGGGTAAAATTGCAGTAAAGGTTACAGAGAACGAAGGTTCTGTGTTTTTTCATATCGCAGATAATGGTGCCGGTGTGGGTGTAGACCTGGGTGAAAAAATATTTGATAAGTTATACCAAAGTACTAGTAACGGCTCTTTAAATAATGGATTTGGTATAGGCCTTTACCTGGCAAAAACCTTTACAGAGCAGCATGGGGGTAAAATAAGCTATACTGTTACTGAGGGCGGCGGACTAACTTTTACGCTGGAGCTGCTAAAGGAAAAAGATCATTTTAAGGAGGAGCAGCTAGCTGTATTGCAGCTTTCAGCACAGCAGGTAGGTACCGGGAACTTTATCTCTGGCCGTTTGGCAGAGGAAGTTCCGGATAGCATAACTGCTGAAGACCATGTGCCCCATCTGGAACTGATGATTTCTAATCAGCAGACTATCCTCATTATTGACCCCAACTCCGAAATCAGGTCGTACATACGCAATGTTTTTAAAGCCAGCTACGCCGTCTTAGAAGCCAGTGATGGTGAAGAAGGAATGGTGCTGGTGCGCAAAAGTCTGCCTGATATTATCATCAGTGATGTGATGATGAAGGGAATTACCGGAATAGAACTATGCAGGCTGATTAAACTGGATACGTCTCTAAGCCATATCCCTGTTATTCTGCTTACAGGCGATTATACCCCAGAGCTCAAACTAAAGGGTATTGAAGTAGGTGCTGTAGATTTTATCAGTAAACCTTTTGAAAAAGATTTACTGATTGCCAGGGTAAATGGGATATTGAAGATCAAGTCAGAATTGCAGCATTATTTTTATAGTGAGATTACCCTTAAAACAGATACCCGGACTATTTCTGAACTACACAAAGATTTTCTATATCAATGTATTGCCGTGATAGAAGGCCATTTACTGGACCCTGAATTTGATGTTAGCCGCATCAGCAGTGAAATGGGGATGAGTTATTCCAGTCTGCTCAAGAAGATTAAAGCCATTACGGGGCAATCTGTAAATGGGTTTATCCGCTTTGTACGGCTGCGTAAATCTGCCGAGCTGATGATCCATACCAACTGTAATGTAAATGAAGCTGCAATGCAGGTTGGTATTAATGATATCAAGTATTTCAGGGCGCAATTCTTTAAATTATTTGGTAGCAATCCATCAGATTTTATTAAGAAGCACAGAAAGGCTTTTCAAAAATCATATCATTTAAACAACAGCAATATCTTTTAAATTCTGATAGTTTTTTATCAAAAACATCAGTTTCTTAAAAGAATACCCCCTCAAATTCCTGTTTTACCCCCCTTTAAATCGTATTTAATCGTCGTAATTCGTAATGTTCTTTTGGCAGATAAACAACCCTGTCATTGAATGCACCAAGTATTAACCAAATAAACAACCTAGTATGAATAAAAGATTTACTCAAGTAATCTGTATAATTCTATTTATGCAGTTCCTGTGCGGCGGCTTCTACAATTCCGCTTATGCCCAGGGAAATCAAACCTATACCGTAAAAGGTAAAGTCACCGATGAAAAAGGAATGGCTGTTCCGGGTGCTACAGTAAAAGTAGCAGGTACCAAACAAGGTACAGTAACCGATAACAACGGTTCATTCTCCTTAGCTTTAACAGCACCCTCTACCTTAAACATTACATTTATTGGTTATTCACAGAAATCTGTAGCAGTAACCAGCGCGAGCACAACTATCAACGTAAGCTTAATAGAAGATGCGGCTGATAAGAACCTGAACGAGGTGGTGGTAGTAGGATACGGATCGCAGAAGCGTTCGGATATTACCGGATCGGTAACTTCAATCCCTAAAGCAAGGTTATCACAATTACCGGTAACCAACGTGCTGCAGGCTATACAGGGTGCAGCTGCGGGTGTAACTATCTCTCAAACTTCATCAGTACCAGGGGCACAGCCTTCGGCATTGGTTAGGGGGCAAAATTCCATAAATGCTGCTACTGGTCCTTACGTAGTTGTTGACGGGATTCCTTTGACTAAAACAGGAGGTTCCCTAAATGACATTAACCCAAATGATATTGCTTCAGTTGAGATCCTGAAAGATGCATCTGCCGTAGCTATTTATGGTACCAATGGTGCTAATGGGGTAATTTTGGTGACAACCAAGCGTGGTACTACAGGCAAACCTGTTATCCGTTACAATGCCTATGCAGGTATAGAAAATATTGCGCATATGCTAACACCTAGAACAGGTGGCGAATATGTTCAGAAATATAAAGATTATGCATCGCAGGTTGGGCTAACCCCTCAATATGCAGTTCCTAACCTTGGCGAATTGGCTAACTATAATGCTGGTACCACTACAGACTGGATCAAAGAAGCTACCCAAACCGGTGTTATACAGGATCATAACGTTAGTATCTCTGGCGGTACACCTGATGTAAAATACTTCATTTCGGGAGATTATCTGGATCAAAAAGGTGCGGTAAAAGGATACAATTTTAAAAGAACCAGTTTTAGATCTAATCTGGATGTTACCTTAACCGACTTTTTAACCATCGGTACATCGCTCTTTTTTACTAATAACAATACTGATGGTGGAAGGGTAAATTTATTATTCGCCACCGCTATGAGCCCCTATGCTGTAGAATACAATCCAAATGGGACATATAAAATTTTTCCGATGTCCCCTGAGCAGCTGTATACCAACCCTATGTTGGGCCTTGTTACTGACAGAATTAGCAGAAGCACTAATATGAATGGAAACGGTTATGCAGAAGTTAAATTCTCTGGTGCTTTAACGGGCTTAAAATACCGTTTAAATGCTGGTTATACATTTTTGCCTGCACGCAGAGGAACTTATACTGGCCGTTTGGCAAATGATTTATTAGGTACAGCTTATATGTTTAATTCTGAAACTAATAGTTATACTTTAGAAAACATAGTTACTTATACAAAAGATATCAATAAGCATCATTTTGACTTTACAGGTTTATATAGTAATCAGCAGCGTACATATATAGAGACTACTGGCACTTCACAAAATTTCGTAAACGATCAGCTTTCATTCAATAATCTACAAGCTGGTGCTACACAAACTAATACTTCTTATTCAGATCGTTATGGTCAGATTTCCCAAATGGGTAGGTTGAATTATACTTATGACAGTAAGTACCTGTTTACGGTAACAGCAAGAAGAGACGGTTCATCTGTATTTGGTGCCAATACATCTAAATATGGAGTTTTTCCTTCGGCTGCATTAGGGTGGAATATCTCTAATGAAAGCTTTATGAAGAATGCCAAGTTTGTAGATAATTTAAAACTGAGGGTTTCTTATGGTAAATCTGGTAATGAAGCGATTTCGGTATATCGAACAATTACTACAGAGGGTACAGTGCGCCAGCCTTTTGCCGGTCTGACAACAGTTGGGGTTGTGCCAAGCAACCTGGGTAACGCTAACTTGAAATGGGAAACTACTTTGGGTACAAACGTTGGTTTGGATTATAGTTTGTTCAAGGGAAGATTGTCGGGTACAATTGACGCTTATAAAACAACTACTAAAGACTTATTACTGGAGAGAAGTTTACCTATCATTACTGGTTACAGCAGGGTGTTTGAAAACATCGGTGAAGTAGCAAATAAGGGTATTGAGGTCTCTATAAGTACAAAAAATATTGCTGAAGGAGATTTCAGATGGGAAACCATGCTTGTGTTTGCAGCCAATAAAAATAAAATTGTCGATCTATATGGGGATCAGAAAAGTGACCTTGGTAACCGATGGTTTATAGGCAGTCCAGTTAACGTAATTTACGATTATAAAATGACCGGTATCTGGCAAACTGGTGAAGACGCTTCTAAACAAGATCCTGGAGCTAAACCTGGCGATCTTAAATTTGCCGATACAAATGGTGATGGAAAAATAACAGCAGATGATAGGGTAATTCTAGGTCAGACTGCACCAAAATGGACTGGTGGTATTACTAATACCTTCCACTATAAAAACTTAAATCTAAACGTATTTATCCAAACTGCGCAGGGCATGACCAAAAATAATAATGACCTGAACTATGGGGATGAAACAGGCAAAAGAAATACTCCGGCCGAAATCGGATACTGGACGCCATCTAACATGAGCAATGACCGTCCAGCTTTGTCTTACAACAATACCCGGGGTTATGGTTATGCATCTAACGCAAGTTATACCCGTTTGAAAGATGTAACCTTAAGTTATGTATTTGCGCAGAAAGTATTAGACAAACTTCATTTAGGCAGTTTGACAGTATATGCAAGCGGACGTAATCTTGCCACTTTTACCAACTGGGTGGGATGGGATCCGGAAAACAATTATTCACCAAGAGGGTCTGGTGAATGGGTAGATAACTATCCAACTACTAGAACTTTTGTATTTGGTGCCAATATCTCCCTACGTTAATTATTAATTTCAAAATCTGAAACATGAAAAAGTATTCAATCATATATTTCGCTTTAGCAATTATCCTGTTAACTGCGTCCTGTAAAAAAGATTATCTGGATGAAAATCCGCCTTCATCATATACACCAATTAGCCTAAATGATTCCTTAGGTTACGAAGCTGCATTAGTGGGATTATATAACCATACCAGTACAATCTTCTCTTATTCCGATCGTCAGGGATGGTTAAGTGTTTGGCAGGTAGGAACTGATGTTGCTAATGCTACAGCCAACCAGGAAGGGATAGAAATCCCTTTTTATAATTATAGCCAGCTAACACCGACCGATCCTGCAGCTGCCTATATGTGGAATAGGAATTATATTTTAATTAACCAAACCAATGTAATATTAGATGGTGTAGCTAATCCTTCTTTAACTTCAGTAAGCGCAAATGGTAAAAACCAGATCAATGCAGAAGCTAAATTTTTCCGTGCATATGCTTATAACAACCTTGCCACACTATATGGGGGAGTACCAATCATTGAGCATGCGCTATCTGTTCCAAAGATCGATTTCACCCGTGCTACATTAGAGGAAGTAAATAATCTTATTGTTGCAGATTTAACAGCGGCTGCGGCTAGTCTCCCTGATATTGATGCTGTAAAAAGCAATTCAAAAGGCAAGCTTTTTGGCCGTGCAAATAAATTTATGGCAATGCAATTACTGGCAGAAGTTTACCTGCGTATAGGTAAACCAGACCTGGCAGAAGTGCAGGCTCAGGCTATTGTGAACAGCAATAAGTTTAGTCTAGTTAAGAGCCGTTATGGTACTAAAACAGCCTTACCTGGGGATTATTATTCGGATATGTTCCAGGTAGGTAACCTGAGAAGGTCGCAAGGCAATACGGAAGCGATCTGGGTATTGGAGCAGGAGAACCCAACGGCAGTTCCCGGTGGTATTACCGGTAGTCCGCAGCAAAGAAGGGTTTGGGGTGCACAATATTATGCCATGAACGGTATGGCACTTGCAGATTCATTAGGCGGACGTGCTGTAGCTCGGTTGAGATTAAGCAATTGGGTTCTTTATGGACTTTATAAAAACAATGATATTCGTAATTCAAAATACAACTTAAGAAGACGGTATTATTATAATGATCCAACAAATACCGCTTTATTTGGTAAAATTGTTCCTTATACCGGTCCGGATACATTATTTAGAATTGCACCAAGTATTACTAAATGGGGACAGTTTGATCCAAATGACACTTTTGGTTTTGCATCCATCAAAGATTTTATGCTGATGCGTTTAGGGGAAACATATCTTCTTTTAGCTGAAGCACAATTTAAACAGGGTAAAACTCAACTAGCTGCAGATAATCTAAATGTTCTGCGTCAACGTGCATTTGCGGATTATCCAACAAGTGGAAAATTATCAGCTTCTGAGATTACACTCAACCTGATCCTGGATGAACGCGTAAGAGAGCTGATTGGAGAAGAGAACAGAAGGATGACTTTGATGCGTACCGGAACACTGATTGAGCGTTCACTAAGATTAAACTCGAATGATGCGCAGCACCCTACAGTTGGTTTAACCACCAAAGCCAACCTGCTGCCAATTCCATTAACTGAGATCCAGTTAAACAAAGATGCGGTTCTGACTCAGAACCCAGGATACTAAATCTTAATCCCGGGATCTGGCATCCCGGGATTATTTATTGCTCAAACCTTATTGTAACGAGACAGATACGCTGCCCCATAGGCAGAATAAAATTTATTAACTATTATGCAGAGGATTAAATTAAAAAAGATGAAACTGGTCTTAACGGTGTTACTGACATTTGCTTTTCAGCTTGGTTCGTTTGGTAGTCCCCTTCGTATAGACAGCAATAAAACGGGTACTGCACAGCGTGCCTACCTGGTAAAAACGCTGTGTAAAATTGCAGACCCTGTACTGGTTGCCTTAAGTAAAAACGAACTCAAAAAAACAATGCCTGTGGAGTGTGCGGATGGTGCACTGGAAGGCCGGAAACAGGTAACTTATCTGGAAGCTTTTGGCCGTCTCTTATCTGGCATGGCCCCATGGCTTGAACTTGGAGCAGACGAAACTGCAGAAGGTAAACTCCGCGGAAAATATCTGGACCTTGCACTAAAAGATCTGCATAATGCCACCGATCCTGCCTCAGCAGATTATATGAATTTTAATAAAGGCGGTCAGCCGCTGGTCGACGCCGCCTTTTTATCTCAGGCCCTGCTCAGGGCACCTACCCAACTTTGGGGCAAACTGGATAAAATAACTCAGCAAAACATAATCAGGGAACTGAAATCTTCGAGAGTAATCAGACCATACGAGAGCAACTGGCTGCTGTTTAGCGCGATGGTTGAAGCCGCCTTGCTGAAATTTGACGGTTCGGCCGACCAGATGCGGATTGACTATGCCATCAGGCAGCATATGAAATGGTATAAAGGTGATGGGATATATGGGGATGGTGAAAATTTTCACTGGGACTATTATAACAGCTTTGTGATCCAGCCTATGCTGATTGAAATTTTGCAGACCACAGGTAATGAAAATAAAACTTATCAGGAAGTACTCCGCCGCGCACAGCGTTATGCTGCGGTGCAGGAAAGACTGATCTCTCCGGAAGGTACATTTCCTGCCATTGGCCGCTCACTGGCCTACAGGTTCGGCGCTTTTCAGTCGCTGGCACAAATTACCCTGATGAAATCTTTGCCTGCCGAAGTTAAACCACAGCAGGTACGGGCAGCACTATATACAATGATTAAAAAGCAGATTGAAGCCCCGGGTACGTTTGACGGTAATGGCTGGCTGCAGATTGGTTTTTACGGGCACCAGCCTAATATTGGCGAAGTCTATATTTCTACGGGCAGTTTATATTTATGTTCAGAAGGCTTCCTGATCCTCGGGCTAAATGCCGCAGATGATTTCTGGAAGGGCCCGGATGCCGAATGGACACAACGTAAGATATGGAATGGCAGGGCTATTCCAATTGACCACAGTATTGATCATTAAAACTATGCACTTAAAATTATACCGTATTTTCTTTTTGCTGCTGACCGCCGGCTCTTTCGGAGCGGCCGCGCAAACCATCAGTACTGTTGGAGAGGGCTGGGCAGGCAATTCGGTCAATGCGGTTATATTCAGAAAAAATTCAATCTCCAGCTGGAAAGGGATGCAGTTTATTGCTTATTATGACCAGGACAAAAACGTAGTTTTGGGAAAGCGGAAATTGGGGGCCAGCAGCTGGACAATTAAAAAAACTCAATATACCGGCAATGCAGCCGATGCACACAGGTCTATCAGCCTGATTACCGATGGGGACGGCTATTTGCATATCTCTTGGGACCACCATGGAAATGCTTTAAACTACGCAGTATCGGTAGCTCCGAGCTCTTTAGAGCTGGGACCCAAATCATCGATGACGGGAATTAAGGAGGGCAATGTTACCTATCCTGAATTTTACACCCTTGCCGGCGGCAACCTGCTGTTTTTATACCGTGATGGTTCTTCTGGTAACGGAAACCTGATGCTGAACAGGTATGACCTGAAAAGCAGAAAATGGACACAGGTACAGGATGGCTTTATTGATGGTGAAGGTAAGCGGAATGCCTACTGGCAGATGGCGGCAGATGCCAAAGGTGTAATCCATGTAAGCTGGGTATGGCGGGAAAGCCCTGATGTGGCGAGCAACCATGATATGTGTTATGCACGTTCTGCCGATGGGGGCCTTACCTGGGAGAAGTCTACCGGAGAAAAATATACGCTGCCCATTACCATGGCAACGGCTGAGTATGCAGCAAAAATTCCACAGAAAAGCGAACTGATTAACCAGACCTCTATGTATGCGGATGCAAATGGAAGGCCCTTTATCGCTACCTACTGGCGGGAGGTGGGAGAAAGTGTTCCGCAATACCATGTGATTTATAAGGATAACAAAGAGTGGAAAACCCTGAACCTGGGTTTCCGCAAAACGGCATTTAGTTTAAGCGGGGTAGGTACAAAGAGCATCCCTGTAAGCAGGCCTCAGATACTTGCCTGGAAAAAAAGCGGGAAGCTTGCGCTGGCATTGATTTTCAGGGACCTGGAACGTGGAGAAAAAGCTTCTGTAGCGGTGAATTATGATCTGGGACAGAATAACTGGAGGGTGACAGATCTGAGCAGCGAATCTGTAGGTTCATGGGAACCAAGTTATGATACTGAACTCTGGAAAAACAAAGGCATACTGAACCTGTATCTTCAGAAGGTAGTGCAGGTTGACCTGGAAGGAAAGGCCAATACGGCAGCTACCCCGGTAAAAGTGCTTAGCTGGAAGTTTGATTAAGGCTTTTTTGGCGGTTAACAGTATACGCCTTTACTATAAAAATGATTAAATTGATAAGAAATATATAGAGAAATACTATGATGAAGACCAGGATACTAAGCGTAATAGGACTGATGCTGTTCTGCTTTAACTTGAGTGCGCAGCGGTTTAAGACGAATGCCTCTTTATTGAAAAGCATTGATAAGAGTTATGCTGCCGGTACAGCGCAGTATAAAGTGATGATGAAACAACTGGGGCCAGATCAGTTTCCAAAAAGCTTTGATGCTAAAAGTGGTAAATCTGATAACAGCGGCTCTGGCTGGTGGTGTAGCGGTTTTTATCCTGGAAGCCTGCTGTATTTGTATGAAGAAACCAAAGATCCGGCTATGCTGACAGAGGCCGACCGTATGCTGGGTATCCTTGCTAAGGAACAATACAATAAAACTACGCATGATTTAGGTTTTATGATGTACTGCAGTTTTGGGAATGCCTTAAAGATTAACCCTAAACCGGAATACAGACAGATCCTGATCAACAGTGCCAAATCTCTGGCCAGCAGGTTTGACCCTAAAGTAGGCGTGATCAAATCATGGGACAGCAAGAAAAAAGAATACCTGGTTATTATTGACAATATGATGAACCTGGAACTGCTGTTCTGGGCCACGCGTGAAACAGGTGATTCGAGTTATTATAAAATTGCGGTGACGCATGCCAATACTACTATTAAAAATCATTTCCGGGCAGATTACAGTTCTTATCATGTAATCAATTATAACCCTGAAGATGGAACAGTGCAGAAAAAGCAGACGGCGCAGGGTTATGCAGATGAATCTGCCTGGGCACGCGGACAGGCCTGGGGCCTTTATGGTTATACAGTGATGTATCGCGAAACTAAAGACAGGAAGTACCTGGATCAGGCAAACCATATTGCCTCCTTCATTCTGAACCATAAAAACCTTCCGAAAGACAAGATCCCTTACTGGGATTTTGACGCACCGAATATCCCTGATGCCTTACGTGATGCTTCGGCAGGTGCGGTGATGGCCTCTGCATTTATGGAACTGTGTACCTATGCAGATCAGAAAGCCGGAAACCTGTATTTTAAAACAGCTGAGAAAATGATCCAAAGCCTATCTGGAGCACCTTATCAGAGTTTGCCAGGTACAAATGGCGGCTTTATCCTGCAGCATAGTGTTGGCCATATTCCTCAGGGAACTGAAGTGGACGCGCCTTTAACCTATGCGGATTATTACTATATCGAAGCCATGCAGCGTTACCAGAATATCAATTCTTTCAAACCTGCACAGATCTGGCCAGATAATAATGGCGTGCATATCAATGCACATGGCGGCGGTATTATGTACGACAAGGGATTATACTACTGGTATGGTGAACATAAAGTAGCCAGCGGACTGGGCAATACGGCACAGGTGGGTGTACATGTATACACCTCGAAAGACCTGATCAACTGGACAGATGCAGGAATTGCATTGAAAGTTTCTGATGACCTGAAAAGTGATATCAGAAAGGGCTGTGTACTGGAGAGGCCAAAAGTGGTATATAATAAACTGACTAAAAAATATGTAATGTGGTTTCACCTGGAGCTGGCTGGTAAAGGTTATGCTGCGGCACGTGCAGGGGTGGCCACAAGCGACCATGCAGAGGGCCCCTATACTTTTATAAAAAGCTACCGCCCCAACCCCGGAAAAATGCCTTTCTACGCTGTGGGTACCGATCCTAAAGATATGGTTAACTGCGAAACAGCCAAAACGGATGCTGACAAAGACTTTTGCCGTGATTTTCCGGGCGGGCAGATGGCAAGGGACATGACTGTTTTTGTGGATGATGATGGTAAAGCTTATCATGTGTTTTCATCGGAAGAGAACCTTACCCTGCAGCTGGCAGAACTTACACCTGATTATACCAGCCATACCGGCAAATTTATCCGCATTTATGTAGGGGAACAAACTGAAGCCCCGGCACTCTTTAAAAGGAACGGCATCTATTATATGATAGGCTCTGAATGCACGGGCTGGGCGCCAAATGAGGCCAGGTGGTTTACTGCTACGTCTATCTGGGGACCATGGACTTTTCATGGCAACCCATGCAGGGGATATAATGCCAAGCTGACGTTTGGCGGACAAAGCACGCATGTATTGCCTGTAGCCGGAAAGAAGGATGCCTTTATTTTTATGGCTGATAAATGGGTACCGAAAAATGCTATTGATGGTCGTTATATCTGGCTGCCAATTGAATTTAAAGGTGATGATATTACCATTAACTGGTCGCGCCAGTGGGGTATGGATGTATTTGATAAATAATTGATTAAGATGAAGAAAATCTTTGGAGTACTGGTTTTATCAGCATGGGGCCTGATAGCTGCCGGACAGGTAAACCTGATCAGCAATATTGACGCAAGGAAATCGCTCAGCCTGAATGGCAAATGGAATTATATAGTAGATCCTTATGAAACCGGTTTTTATGACTACAGGTATAAGGAACTGAACGAGAAAAATCCTGAAGCGTACTGGAATACGGATATTCAGGCCAACAGAACGGAAAAGAAAGAACATGGGTATATTGATAAATACAGTATCAATGTGCCGGGCGACTGGAACCATCAGCAGCCTGAGTTTACTTTTTATGAGGGTACAATCTGGTATAAAAAATCATTTGATTACCAGAAAAGCGATGCAGGTAATAAGTGCTATATCTATTTTGGTGCTGTTAATTACCGGGCAGATGTATACCTGAACGGTAAGAAGCTGGGAATGCACAAGGGGGGCTTTACCCCTTTCAACTTTGAAGTACCTGCTGCAGTGCTGAAAGATAAAGGAAACTTTCTGGTAGTAAAGGTAGATAACAAAAGACATGCGGATGAAGTGCCCACCTTAAATACAGACTGGTGGAACTATGGAGGTATTACCCGTGATGTGAAACTGGTGGAAGTACCTGGTACTTTTATACAGGATTTTATGGTGCAGCTGAAGAAAAATACTTCGGGCAAAGCCCCTGATAAATCTCCGGAAGTAGAGGGCTGGGTAAAACTGAACCAGGCACCTGCTGCGGGCGAAACAGTAACCGTAGAAATTCCTGAACTGAAATTTAAAAAGGTAGTACCGGCAGGGGCGCAAGTGACGGCCCTGAACTTTAAACTGCCGAAAGTACAGTTATGGTCGCCCGCCACGCCGAAATTGTATACAGTAACTGTCAGTACTAAAACAGACCGTACTACAGATAAGATTGGCTTCCGTACGATTGAAGCGCATGGTATCCAGGTATTGCTGAACGGAAAGCCTTTATTTATGCGGGGCATCAGCATCCATGGTGAAATTCCTCAGGAGGTTAGGCGTGCCTATACGCAGGAGGATGCTGCGCAGTTACTCAGACAATCAAAAGAACTGAATTGCAATATGGTCCGCCTGGCGCATTACCCGCATGATGAGAAGATCACCCGCCTGGCAGATTCACTGGGTATGCTGGTATGGTCGGAGATCCCGGTATACTGGACCATAGATTTTACCAGTAAAGAAGTGCTGGAGAAAGCGAAAGTACAGCTGGAAGAAATGATAACCCGTGACCATAACCGGGCGAGTGTAATTATCTGGTCGGTAGGGAACGAAACACCTATCAGCACTACTCGTACAGATTTTATGCACAGTCTGCTGACCAAAGCAAGGGAGCTTGACAATACGCGGATGGTATCTGCAGCATTGGAAGTAAATTACAGTGCATTGAATGATATGAATGTGATTGACGATCCGCTCGGTGAGTTTGTAGACCTGGTGGCCTTTAACGAATACCTGGGCTGGTATGGTGGCCTGCCAGATAAATGCCGTACCACCAACTGGGATACCCCTTATCAGAAACCCCTTTTTATCAGTGAAACTGGTGGTGACGGAAAAGGCGGATTTCATGCAGATTCACTGACCCGTTTCAGTGAAGAATATATGGAATGGTACTATAAAGAACAGGTGGCCATGCTGAAAAGGATGCCGGCCAAATATGTAGGCATCTCTCCCTGGGTACTGAACGACTTCCGTTCTCCCAGACGTAATAACCCCCTTTATCAGGAAGGCTGGAACCGCAAAGGCCTATTCGATGACAAGGGCAATAAAAAGAAAGCTTTCTATATCCTGAAAGCTTATTATGATCAGAAACAAAAAGAAACAAAGCAGTAACACAAAAACTAAACAGATGAAACTTAAATATTTTGTACTAGCGGGGATATTATCTTTTATCCTTCAACAGGGTTTTGCCCAGGCTCCGGCGCATACTTTTGCGTTTAGCGACTCCACCTTTGTATTAGACGGAAAGCCGTTTGTAATGATCTCGGGTGAGATGCATTATCCGCGTGTACCAAGGGAAGCCTGGCGTGCAAGAATGAAGATGGCGAAAGCAATGGGATTAAATACTATTGGCACATACGTATTTTGGAACCTGCACGAACCACAGAAGGGCAAATTTGACTTTACCGGAAATAATGATGTGGCTGAATTTGTAAAGATTGCCAAAGAAGAAGGCCTGTGGGTGGTATTGCGCCCCAGCCCTTATGTATGTGCGGAATGGGAATTTGGAGGTTATCCTTACTGGCTGCAGACTGAAAAAGGTTTGGTGGTAAGGAGCAAGGAAAGCCAGTACCTGAAAGAATATAAAGACTATATAACTGAGGTAGGCAAGCAGCTTGCACCCTTCCAGATTAACCATGGCGGAAACGTATTGATGGTACAGGTAGAAAATGAATATGGCTCTTATGCCAGTGATAAAGAGTACCTGGCCATAAACCAGCAGATGTTTAAAGATGCCGGGTTTGATGGTTTGCTGTATACCTGCGACCCTGCTCCTGATCTGGCCAAAGGTCACCTGAAAGGATTGCTGCCTGCCATCAACGGTGAAGATAACCCTGCAAAAGTGAAAAGTATGATCAGGGGCCTGAATGAAGGTAAAGGGCCCTTCTTTATTGCAGAATGGTACCCTGCCTGGTTTGACTGGTGGGGAGCGCCGCATCATACCATACCGGCAGAGCAGTATACAGGTAAACTGGATGCAGTATTGAATGCAGGTATATCTATCAATATGTATATGTTTCATGGGGGTACTACCAGAGGTTTCATGAACGGGGCTAATTTTAAGGATACTACTCCCTATGAACCACAGATCAGCAGCTATGATTACGATGCCCCATTAGATGAGGCGGGTAATGCAACAGATAAATTTATGAAATTCAGGGCGGTGATTGAGAAGCACCTGCCAGGCGGACAAACCCTGCCTGCAGTACCAGCTGCCAAACCCACTATAGCTATTCCTGATTTTACTTTAGAGCAGAGCACGGAAATCGCATCTATTTTACCTTCAGCAGTGAAGAATGCCAGTCCATTAACTTTTGAAGACCTGAAACAGGACTATGGTTTTGTATGGTACCGCACTGTAATTGAAGGTGGTAAAACCGGTTTGCTGCAATTGAAAGACCTGAGAGATTATGCAGTAATTATGGTAAACGGCAAACGCATTGGTGTACTGGACAGAAGGTTAACGCAAGACAGCCTTTCGCTGACATTGCCGGCTGGTAAAGTGACCCTGGATATATTAGTAGAAAACCTGGGCAGGATCAACTTTGGTAAATACCTGCTGCAGAACAAAAAGGGGATTACAGAAAAGGTGTTATTTGCGGGTAAGGAAGTGAAAAACTGGCAGATGTACAGCCTGCCCTTTAATGATATTGCAGCCGTAAGTTTTAAAACGAAAGCTAAAGCCGGTAATACACCGGTAGTAAAAAAAGGCAGCTTTAACCTGACTGAAGTGGCCGATACCTATCTGGATATGGCACAATGGGGTAAGGGAATGATCTGGGTGAACGGGCATAACCTTGGTAAATACTGGGAAGTTGGACCGCAGCAGACACTGTACCTGCCAGCAGAATGGCTGAAAAAAGGAAAGAACGATATTGTGATTGTGGAGCTGCTTAAACCAGAGCAATCAAGACTGCATAGCCTGAAAACACCGGTGCTGAGCAGCCTGAAAAAATAATCATCATGCTTTCGGTAATCATTAATATATTAGCAGGATGTCATCGCATCACATAGTAAGAGAGAAACAGGAACCTGCATTATACCTCCATAACCTGGGTAATTTTGACGAAGAGTATTTAGGGCAGATTCTGGAATGGAGTCCCACCCTGATCGTGAACGGGGCGATTTATGAGAAAGTTATCAGTCTGGGTTTAAAGGTTGACGTAATTCTGAATGCCCAGGAAGGCATAGCAACCCAGGAAAATACGAAATCTATTTATGGCCCGGGCGATGAATATAATACGGTACTGAACTATCTGATTTCAGAAAAGTATCCGGCAGTGAATATTATTGATGAGGATAAGAAGCTGGCGGACCTGGCCTTCTATCTGCAGAAGATCAATATGGTACTGTTCAGTTCAACAGAAAAATCATACGCCATTAAATCAGGCTTCCGCGTCTGGAAGCCTGCAGGCAGTATTTTCCTGATTGATGTGATATCTTATTTTGAAGCCGGAAACCTGATGCAGAAAGATGAAAGGGAGTTTGAAGTGGTAAAAGATGGCTTTGTTGAGTTTACTTTTACTACTACAGAATTTGTGTTTTTATCAGAACGTTTATGATTACTTTAAGAAAAGCTAAAGAAGATGATCTGGCGATAGTGCAGCAGATTGGAACAACTACCTATGGGCCTACCTATACACATTTGCTGGGTCAGGAGCAGGTAGACTATATGCTGAACAAGTTTTACAGCAGGGCGGCTTTGCTGGAACAGTTTATTGAAGGGCATACTTTCCTGATCGCCGCAGCTGGCGGTAAGGATATTGCTTTTGCTGCTTATTCTATTGTAAACCATGAAGAGTGTATTTACAAACTGCATAAATTATATGTACTGCCCGAAGCCCATGGCAAGGGAGCAGGTAAATTTCTGATTAATGAAGTGGTAAATAATGCGAGGGAAGCTGGCGGAAAGAAGCTGCGCCTTAATGTGAACCGGTATAATAAGGCGAAAGACTTTTATGAAAAGGCTGGCTTTAAAAACATAGAAACCGTTGACATTGAAATTGGCAACGGTTTCTATATGAATGATTATGTAATGGAGATCGACATCGCCGATCTGCCGGGAGGAACTTCTAGTTCGTTAACTTAGGAATCCTCGTTGGGGTATCAGAACCATTAACAATTGTAATTGCACTTTTTGCAATGGCTTTAATCGTTGACAGGATATTTTCGGTATCCAATGAGCTGTATTCGTCTTTAACGGTGTGGTACAGTTTATCAATATCAATTTTATCAGTACTGATGGTATGTGCGGGAACGCCTAATGCTGCCAGGGTAGCATTATCACTTCTGTAGAAGAGGTTTTGATCTGTATATGGATCTGGGTGAAAAGTAAAAGCGGTACCCTGCAGGTTTTTCTGTAGTATTTTTCCAAAATCTGATTTCTCATAACCAGTAATAAAGGCAGTGTTCTTTCCGAATTTACTGTCTTTACCGATCATCTCAATATTAAACATGGCTACTACCTCATCTGGGTTAAGCTGTTGAGAGAAGTATCTTGCTCCAAAACCGCCAATCTCTTCTGCTGTAAAGGCTACAAAGATCAGGGTACGCTCATTGTTGTTGAGTTTCTTGTAATATTTAGCTAAAGCAATCATAGCTGTAGTGCCTGAAGCATCATCATCCGCGCCATTGGCAATACTATCCTGATCAACCGCTTTAAGTATGCCCAGATGGTCGTAATGCCCCGAGAATACAACAATTTCTTTGGCTTTAGATTTACCTGGTATCATGCCTGCCACATTGAAAAGGGCTTTTTTGGCAACTTTGTTTTTTAAGCTTACGCTAAAATCTTTGATTGTGGTATCTGCCGTAAGCACCCATACCAGTGCTGTAGGGTTTGGCTGCTGTAGGTCTTTTTCATCAAGTACTGCTGGTCTGCCGGAAAATGCTTTGAACCTTTTAAAATCATCAGTGAATTTAGGATCAACAAGGATTACCTGCCTCTTTTTGGCGCGGGCCAGGCTGCGGTACTGCTGCATAAATGCTTTTGATGGATCTAAGCGCATCCATCCGTCGCTGTTTTTGCTGTCGAACGTTACGGTTTCTGCACTGTTTCCAGAAACGATGGTATTTGCTGCATCAATCACTTTTCCGTCAATAGTTACTGTGGCGCTTGATGGGGAAAGTTCGTATTTATAAAATGTCTGTCTGTAATCTGTATTGCCACTTAGAGGTTTAAGTCCGATTTTTTTAAACTCTCCTGAAATAAAGGTAGCAGCTTTGTCGATACCGGGACTAAAAGTAGCGCGGCCCTGCATTTCATCGCTGCTCAGCGTTTTGATCAGTCCGTCTACATAATCTTTGGTGATAGTTTTATCAATATCCTGGGCGCTTGCCGTCCGGGCGATCACTAATAATAATAAGGGGTAATAAATGTATTTCATCGTTATTTAGTTATTTGTTCAGGTTCATTTAAAAGGGTCTATACTAGTCGTCTTCTCTTTCTGTATTTGGGTAATGCCTGTCTGGCCTTCCCTGAAGGTCTCTTTTCTTTTTATCAACAGTAGTGCTGACCCGTGTATCATGCACTTCATCGGTTACGGTAACTTCAAAATCTTTGTCTTTGTCAGAGGTGTGAACCTGACTGGTTTCAAGATTTTCTACTGAGCGGTCATAAGGGCCGCGGGCACTCATCATCTTCACAAATACTGGGAGGCATTCAAAGAAAACGAAGAGCATACCTATAAAACTTACCGCAAGGGCAGTGGTATTGTCGCGCGTACCATTGGTGTTAAAACTAAGCTGCCCTAATGCCCAGTTACGGTCTGCAAAACCCGCAATACTGCTCAGGCTATCCAGTTCCTTACTGGTAAAAAGTTTCTCCGACAGGAGACCGTCGAATTGCTTCCGGTTATCTACAAAGTTTTCTGCCTTTCGTACACTTACATTGAGTGAATCCAGGTTCTGCTGTCTCTGCCTCAGTTCTTCTTCCTTTCTTTTGGCATAAGGGCCGTAACCCATCACTCCCGAGGTTTCTTCTGTTTTGGTGCCAAATACCTCGTAATTCAGTTTCTGACGATCTGCTTTAATACCGGCTTCCAGAGAGTCGCGCTGTGCCTTGGCTTCATTTAATTTATTGATCTCGATGGTATATTTATTGGTAAAAGCCTTATTCAGCGTATCAATTTTGGAGCGCTGGTTATTGAGATAACTTACTTTGAGCCTTTCCCGGATCTCTTTATCAAAGATCTTAAGTTCAAGCGGACGTGAAATGACCATGCCGATCATGATAGCCAGCAGGATCCTTGGTGTAGCCTGGGCAATCTGTTTAGCAGATGAAGAGTTCTTGTTGATACTGGAAACTATGTAACGGTCCATATTAAAAATGGCCAGTCCCCATAGCAAGCCAAAAAACACGGAAAAGAATACCGCGGCAGTATCTCCTTTAAAAACAAAGTACATTGCATAACCACCAGATAAGGCGGCAAAAAGACCAGTGAAGAAGATTGTGGCACCGATACCTACATATTTATTATGTTCGGTAGGATGCTTTTCCAGGGTGGGCTGATGTACACCAGAGCAGAACCAGAAAAAACGTGTGAGGGAATCCATAATTGGTATCAAAGTTACTAAAGAATACCTTTAGATATACCATAATGCCAAGTTGTTACAAGCCTGGGGGCGCTGAAGCTAAATTTTGACGGGTGCCTGTCATTTATTTATCCATAAACTTTATCTTTGATTAAATAATTGGCCGCCTTGCAGCCATTAAACCCTGAAAAAATGAAAGAAATCAGCGTACAAGAGCTTAAGCAAAAAATAGATAATAAAGAAGATTTCCAACTGATCGACGTTAGGGAAACCTTTGAATATGAGACTTCGAACCTGGAGGGTGAGAATATTCCTTTGGGCGGAATACTTATTGAGGTGGAGAAAATTGCAACAGATAAACCTGTGATTATGCAGTGCAGATCTGGTAAACGCAGTGCTGCAGCCGTAATGCAGTTAGAGCAGCTTCATGGTTTTACCAACCTGTACAACTTAAAAGGTGGTATCCTGGCATGGCAGGAAGCGTATGATCCAAATATGCCTGTATACTAAGATGAAGAAAAAGATTGCATTAAATACCTTTTATACTATCGGTATTGTGGTTTCTGTAGTGGGCATTAAATGGGCTTATACCAGCCATAACTACCCGGTATTGGGACTGCTGATTGCTACTGCCTTATTTTTCCTTTACCTGAAGATTAACATTGTAAAGGAAGTTAGAAGCGGCATTAAGGAGCAGGAAGTAAAAATAAATTCTAAAGACCAGGAGCTGAAAAATACCTCAGTTACCGATAATTCTTCAGGAATTAAATAACGTAGAGGGAAGACCTTTCAGGCCCAGGCCTGGAAGGTCTTCTAATATATACCTCCCGTTTTCAAGCTGTGGGGTTTCAAAAGGGTTATTTTTAGTAAGGAAGGGACCGTCCAGGTCACACCAGTTACATAATGGTGCCAGGGCTGCTGCCGCCAGCGTAGCTATGGAAGTTTCACTCATACAGCCGATCAGTACTTTCATACCGCAAGACCTTGCTTTAAGGATCATCTGATGGGCCTCATACATACCGCCGCTTTTCATTAGCTTAATATTGATGCCATGATAGGCCCCCTTAATTTTATCGAGGTCTGCCAGCCGCTGTACAGCTTCATCTGCCAGAATAGGGATAGGGCTGCGGCCGGTAAGCCAGGCATTGCCATCAAGGTCGTGTTTATCCATAGGCTGTTCTATCAATACCACTCCCTGGTCGTGCAGCCAGTAAATCAGGTCAATTGCTTTTTTACGTTCGTTCCAGCCCTGGTTGGCATCAACATATAATGGCAGGTTAGTTACGCTTCTGATGGTCCGGATGATTTCCTTATCATTGTCTGAGCCCAGTTTTACCTTGATTACTTTAAAAGCTGTGGCATCTGCCAGTTTTTCCCTGATCACCTCAGGTGTATCAATGCCTACCGTGTAAGAAGTAACCGGCATTTTATCCGGATCGGCACCATAAATTTCATGGCAGGCTTTGTTGAGCAGTTTACCATTGATATCATTGAGTGCAATTTCAATGGCAGCCTTAATAGCCGGGTTGCCGGTATCCAGCCTATCCAGATAAGCAATGATTTCTGGGAAACCAAAAGGAGCTTTGAAACGGCTCCAGTCTACCTTTGCAAGGAAGGCTTCTGCAGTGCTGTAACTTTCACCAAGGTAAGGAACCATAGAGGCTTCGCCATATCCTTCAGTGCCCTCATAGCTGAGTTTTAACAGCAGCAGCGGGGTACTGGTGCGGCTAAACCTGGCGATGGCAAATGGGTGTTTAAGTTCTAAGTTGAAAGCGATATGGGCTGCCTGCATAGGTTATTACGGTTTGGTAATATCAAAGTTAAAAAATCTGTGCCTCACCTAATGTAAAGATAATATACCTAATATTGTGCCTCATATGATCAGCACAATCTATCAGCCATTTAAAAATTTCGACTTTAAGTATGAAAACTGCTTTCTGAGCGGCGACACATTTAATACCCCTGTAGTACAAACTAATGTACTGCCGGCATGGTTGCTGGAGGTAGCGAACTTTAGCGGCGATGAGGAGATTAAGTTGCTAGACGAAAGCATACGTTCGTACAATACTTTGAAAGTGCCGGTTAATGAGGAAGTGCTGACCCATTTTATAGGCCCGCTGGAAGATAAAATTGCGGATGCATTTGCCCTGGGTTATGCTGGTGTTTCTGCACTGGAGGAGATGGACCTGTTTAAATGGATTGGTAAGTTTTTATACAGCCTGATCTACATTGAAATGCATGCCGCAGTGAAACAGCAGCAGCTGAGCAGCGATGGCCTGAACATGTCGCAAGGGCTGATGCACAAATTTGGGAACCTGCAAACCATGATCCAGAGCATTTATATGAATGTGGAATTTGAAGATTTTACCCCATGGTCTATTGTGATAGTACCGCTTGAAGAGCAGGATACGGCTTTCAGCTTTCGTGATGAGATCAACACCCTTACCTTTTCTTTGAAACTTAAAGATTTCGGGATCATTGCCTGTCTGCAGGACAATGGAACGAATAAAAGATACCATGAGGAGATACTTACGCAGATAGGAACAGGAAAGGTGACTGAGCAGCAATATGAAGAATTATGTGCCAGGTTCTTTTATTCTGCTTACCTGTTTAACCGTTTGCCTGAATATACTGTAATGCCGGTAGAAGGCTCAATCTATATTGATGCCATGCCTCTGCGTGGTACTACGAACAAGCCTCTTTTTGATGTGTGGCAGCATAAAATATATGCACAGGTATTGGAAAACTTCTGGAAACCCTGGGGCAACCTGCTGATGGAAATCAGGAAAGACCCACTGGCACCCACCAGTTATTTTAACCCACCCTGTTTGCCGGTGGCGGGATAACTATTACCTTATCATTACCCTGCAAATTTGGACATTATTGCCTCAATGAAATGAGGGACAATACCGGGTACTACTAAAACAGTAACAATCATGCCCGTAAGTGCACCAAATAAATGTGCATCATGGTTAATATGGTCATTGGCACCTCTTGACATGTAATAGGTATACAGCAGGTACAATACCCCGAACAGGCATGCCCAGATAGGAATGGGCAGGGGAAATATCATCAGGGTACTGAATGGATAAAGCAGGATATAACTGAATAATACTGCAGAAATTGCACCAGAAGCCCCAAGGCTATGGTAGGCATAGCTGTCTTTATGTTTGATTACTGAAGGAATATCACTTAAAATGAGTCCGATAAAATAAATCAGTCCGAACCTGAGGCTGCCAACCTGACTTTCCAGCGTAAAGGCAAAAGCATAGAAGGTAAACATATTAAATATCAGGTGCATCCAACTACCGTGTACAAGGCCACTGGTAATGAGTGTATATACATTGTTTTTACGGTACACACTATAGGGATGCAGCATAAATTTACCCAGCAGACTGGTATCATTAAATGCATAGATACTGGTAACCAGGGTAAAAATAAATATTATGGAAGCAACAGGTGTATTTTGAAGATATTCGATCATTTTTATTTCAGGTTGATAGTGGTATTTTGTTGCAATCTAGCAATTGGATAGCGCAAATATGTGCTTTCGTAATAATTTGAATTCTTATATACAAATTCCAGCTGTGCCTTTGGGTTCTTGGCAAATTCCGGATCTTCGGCTTTTCTCTGATTGAGCTTTGCCTGCAGGCCGGCATTATCTTTTAGCAGTTGGGTTGCGGTATCTTCAAATACATAGGCAGAGTAATGCTCTTTCTGGTCTAACACCGAATCAAAGAAATTCCAGGTAAAGAAAGAGTCTGTTGCCTGTGGTTCGAGGGTTTCTACAATATACCTGTTTTGTGCCTGGTTTACGTAAACCAGGTAATCACCTTCATAAAATTTGAGTTTGTGGGCTTTAGTGGCAAGCTGGACACTATTATGAAGGTAATGTCCTTCATATGGCCTTGTGGCAGTTTTGTAATCGGTAATGTAGTAACTGTCTACACTTAGTTCCTGATCTGCCTTCAGCTGCTGCACTTTTACCCCGTTGAGTTTAAGCAGGTCTATTACCTTATCCCAGGCTTTTGGGATGATATAGGCTACCGGTTTATTTACAGAAACCAAAGGCTCAAATTTATTCCAGTATTTAATCTGTTTGGTATAGGGTTCCTTCCGCTCATAATACAGGCGGTCTGCCCCACTTACCGTGCTTGGTTTATATTTTGCGGTAAAACCTTTAAAGGTAAGCGAGTCAAAAAGCTTTTCATTGAGTTTCCAGCTCAGGGGAAAAACCTCCTGTCTGGCTACAGCTTCATCAGCTTTGCGCCTGTTTTCACCAATCACTACTGCATCCCTGCTTACCAGGTCAACATAAGTTTGCAGTAACTTATAAGTAGACTCTACCCTTTTGTTGAAAGCTTTTAGCATATGCGTCTCAGGCATAAAGCCTATCGTATTATGAAGCGCAGCATAACCGGTAGAATATCTTGGCGATTCAATAAAGCCGGTAATTCCTGCATCTGGGGTTTCTTCAACAGAGTTAATGTAAGGGATTAGTTCGAAGCCCTTTTTTTTCATCCCGTAATACAGCTCTGGTACCATAGTCTGGGTAAGGTAGCTCGAAAGGATACTATTAAGTTTATCTTTCTGTGTAGGGATAAGTGTCATGGTATACTGATAGTCTGCCCCGTTGCTGGTATGGGTATCTACAAATACTTCGGGCTGCCAGATGTTAAATATTTCCTGGAAAGCGGCCGAGTTTTTAGAATCTGTTTTAATGAAATCACGGTTTAGATCATAGTTTTTGCTGTTGCCTCTGAAACCATAGGATTCCGGACCATTCTGGTTTGCCCTGGAGGTACTGCTACGGTTAAAAGAGCCGTCAATATTATAAACAGGAATGATACAGATGACCACATTTGCCGGCAGCTGATTATTTTTAAGCAGATCGCGGGCCAGCATCATAGAGGCATCAATTCCCTCTGGTTCTCCGGGATGGATGCCATTATTGATGAGCAGTACCCGCTTATTTGCTTTTCTGATCGCTGCAGGGTCGAATACTTTATCTTTTGACAAAACCAGCAGATTCAAAGGCTTGCCAAAATCAGTACTGCCATAAGCGAGGAATCTGGACTGAGGGTAATTCTTTGCAAGTTCGTTATAGAAACTAATGGCCTCGTTATAGGTTGCTGTCTGGTTTTTATTGCTGCGCTCATAAGGTGTTTGCTGCGCAAAGCTGCAGATTGTACTGAGAGAGAGAATGAAAAGGGTAATGAATTTCATGCTTGTTGTATTTTTAATTTAATCTGGAAGCCTGGCTAGAAACGTCTGAACGTTTTTCGCGACATGCCGAGTTTACCAAAGCTATACCTGATGCCTATGGAAAAGCTGGTGTAAATATCTGGTTTTCCGGAGTGGTAAGTAAACTTTGAATCATTATAGCCATCAAGTCCCTCGCCAACAGTGATGTTGGCCTGGTAATTTATATTGAGCCCGTAGCGGTAAAAGCCTTCCCCATCCGGCAGATAAAAATTGATACCCAGGTTGACAGGAAAATAAATGTCTTTGGAAGGGGCGTTGAGGACGGTAATAAAACCGGGATCATCAGGATCTGTCTGCACCGTATAAACTACGCTGTTCTGGATCATCCCTATTCCGGAACCTAAATATAGTCCACGCAGGGCATTCAGGTTGCCGCGGTACTGGTCGTCCATCAGCTCGCCCAAAGCTATTTTTCCATTGATGGAATAAGCTTTATAAGAGTTAACAAACTGCCGGTTGTCTGGATCAGTGTAATAATCACCGCCATTTATTTCGCCGGTCTGGAATTCAAGTCCGATGCTCATAAAAGGCGTAAAGAGGTAATCCAGTGTACCGTAACAGGCAAGTCCAAAATCATGCTTCCTGACCTCGGTAAATGACTGCGTGGCACCAATACCACCGCCAATAGATATTTTGTGGAAATTAGACTGCGCGTAAGATGTTAAAGAGACGGTAAATAGCAGCGCTGAGATGATAATCCTTTTCAAGTTATTGAGATTGTTTATGTGTAAAGCCTGATCTTTAGTACCTTTACTTTTTTTTAAAAATATGTTAAAATATCATAACAGTAGCAATTCTTTGCAAAATAGATTCATTGAATACGTAAAAATAGATACACAGTCAGATCCTGCCTCAGCTACTGTGCCCTCTACTGAGAAACAAAAGGACCTGGGCAGGCTGCTGGTTTCGCAGCTGCTGGAAATGGGGATCACTGATGCTGAACTGAATGAATATGGGTATGTATATGCTACTATCCCTTCCAATACAGAGAAAAAGGTGCCTGTAATTTGCTTCTGTTCACATATGGATACTTCTCCAGACTGCAGCGGTTATGATGTAAATCCGGTGATACACCATAATTATCAGGGAGAGGACCTTGTATTGCCAGACGATGACACCATTGTCCTGAAAATGAGCGAACACCCAGACCTGAAAGACCAAATTGGGAATGATATTATAACAGCCGGGGGTACAACCCTTCTGGGCGCGGATAACAAAGCCGGAGTGGCAGAAATTATGGAAGCAGCCGCCTTTCTGATACAGCATCCGGAACATAAACATGGTACGATAAAGATTCTTTTTACACCAGATGAAGAGATTGGGCGCGGTGTAGATAAAGCAGACCTTAAAAGACTGGGTGCTGATTTTGCTTATACCATTGACGGGGAAACCTGCGGATCTATTGAAGATGAAACCTTTTCGGCAGATGGTGCAGTCCTCATTATAAATGGGATAAGTTCACATCCTGGTTTTGCAAAAGGAAAAATGGAAAGCGCCATCAAGATTTTGAGTGATATAATCAGTGCCTTACCTAAAGACCGTTTGACCCCGGAGGCTACCTCTCTTAAAGAGGGATTTATACACCCGGTATCTATACAAGGTGCGGTTGAACAGGCAGAAGCACATTTTATTCTTCGTGATTTTGATGATGAATTACTGGCGGCACATGGAAAAACCCTTGAGGAAATTATTCGGAAGGTAATGGCTGCTTATCCGGGCTCAACTTATGAATTAAGGATAAAGGAGCAGTACCGTAATATGAAAAAAGTACTAGATAATTATCCACAGGTGCTCGAGTATGGCGTACTTGCAATTGAACGTGCCGGAATAACTGCTAAAAAACAAAGCATCAGGGGCGGTACTGATGGATCAAGATTGTCATTAATGGGTTTACCTTGTCCAAATGTATTTGCCGGGGAGCACGCCTTTCATGGTAAACAGGAATGGGCATCAGTGCAGGATATGGAAAAAGCGGTGGAAACTATTATCAATATTGCACTGATCTGGGAAGAGAAAAACTAAACTTTGGCCAGCCGCATTTCTGCCAGGTACTGGTCTTGCCCGTCATCAAACAGCAGATGGCATTCCCATCCTGTTTCTCTGGCAATCTCTTTTATGGTTTTAGGATCAATGTATACCCAGTTGAACCATTCCCCATGCTGATCGTGATAGGCATACTGATAAGAAACTTCACCATAGTATTTATTTTTTGGCATTTCTGCACCTTCATATAAATAGGTGATATCAGAAGTGTCAAACAATAACTGCCCATCTTCATTCAGTAGTTTTTTTGCATGGTTAAGAAAATTACGGAATCCATCAATGGTACCGGTAAGCCCAATACCGTTCATCAGGAAGAGCAGGGTATCAAATTTTTCACCCTCATACTGAAAGATATCTGCCTGTATCGCATGAGTTACCCCACGGGATTTCATGATTTCTACTGCTATAGGAGAAATATCAAGTGCCACAACATCAAAACCACGGTTTTGAAGGATTAATGCGTGACTACCGGCACCGCCGCCTACATCAAGCACCCTGCCTTCACAAAGGTCCAGCGCTTCCAATTCAATATCTGGCATTTCCTCTTCGGTACGGAAGAAAATATCAACAGGCATTTCTTCGGGCTCATCATAAGAATTATGTAACCATAAGGTATCTGCACTGCCGTTTTTGAACTGGTCTTGTAAGGCTTTTCCAAAAATATCCATGTTGGTAAAGGTACAATTAATGTTTAGGATGGAAAAGGCATAGAAGGGCCCACATCTTTTCTGTCGCTGAACTCTATTCTTTGTTTAGGAAGACCTTCGGGATAATTGTTACGTATAAATTCGAGCATGGCTTCGCGCACGTCACAGCGCAGATCAAATGCCTGAGATGAATTTCTTGCACTCATTAGAAACCTCACTTCAATGGTAGTGGCTTTATTATCCGTAACCTGCACCACATTTACTCTTTTATCCCATAAGGGATGGTTGATCAGCAGCCGGGTGAGTTCTGCCCTAAGCGGCGGAATAGGGATAGCATAATCCAGATAAAGAAAAACTGTGCCCAGCAACTGCGCCGATACCCTTGTCCAGTTCTGAAAGGGTTTTTCAATAAAGTAGGTAATAGGCAGGATAAGCCTGCGCTGGTCCCAGATATTCACTACCACATAGGTGAGCGTTATTTCTTCTACCCTGCCCCATTCTCCTTCAACAATCAGCACATCATCAATACGGATAGGCTGTGTAAAAGCGATCTGAAAACCTGCCAGCAGGTTTCCTAAGGATTTCTGAGCGGCAAAACCTACAATGATTCCGCCTATACCCACCCCGGTAAGCAATCCCGTACCAATAGCACGCATGGTCTCGAAACTAAGCAGCACAATTGCCGCGGTAACGATCACAATCAGGGAGATCACAAATTTACGTATAAACTGGAGCTGTGTCCTGATTTTACGTTCTTTAAGATTATCTTCCTTACTGAGGTCGTACTTATGATAGAAATGATCTTCGAGCACTTTGATGATCCTGATCAGGATTAGTGCGAAAGTGATAGTAAGGGCAATCTGCAGGATCCTGCGCAGCTGAGCATCTACAGGTTTGCTGATTTCCATCAAACTGAGAGAAATATTGAAGAGCAGCAAGGGTACAAAGATTCCTATAGGACCATTGAGACGGTGCAAAATGGAGTTGATCTGAAAGGTGGCCCAGTATCGTGAAAAAAACCTAAATACCTTTTTAAAAATGAAGGTTAGGATTAAACCAATAGCAATAGCAGCGAGGCCAATAATAATATTCTGCAGAAACTGAGGTATCGGGTAACCAAAAAAATCATCTATATACTCCATGCAGGTTCAGTGTTAAATTCGTAACGCTGGTTAAGTTTTTCGGTTACATCGCCCATTCCCTGGAAGAGGCAGCAGCCTACTGATATTGGAGTGTTATTTTTGAGCGTAATAAAGTGTTTAGTACTGGTAAGGGCACGTGCGGCACCATCAAAGGCAATCTTCATTCAAAAAGAGGTACAATAATGCCGGCTTATACCGGCATTATTTATAATTAGGCTTTTACTTTAGAAATAGAATCTTTAATAGTATCAGTTGCATCAGCTAATTTGTCTTTTGAAGCATCAAGCAAGTCGCTAAACCAGTCAGTTACCTTATCTTTCAATTCATCGCTTTTGTCTGTAGATAAGATTAAAGCTACTGCGGCACCAAGGGCAGCTCCTGCCAGTATACCTGCAACAATTTTTGTTTCCTTTGTCATAATAAGTATCTTTTGTTAAAGATACAACAATAGCAGCCTCAAAAGGTTCTTATTTATTTATTTTTAGCCATGCTGAAGACACTGTCTTATTTCAACCTGATATTTTCTGTTATTTATTTTCTGGTTTACCTTCAAAACGGAGGGTTTGGTCCGGTATCGGCACTGCTGGGTGTTGTAGTTTTTAGCTGGATGGTACTTCGGGGGCTGGAAAACGAACAGAAAAAATGGCCCTTACTGCAGTGGGTTTCGGCAGTGATGAGTCTAATTTTTGCCGGACTAACCGGTTATGGGGCAGTAGTTTTGCTGCTTGATGCAATTGAATATCAATATTATCCGCTGCAGGTGCTGTTGCTAACTGTTTCAGGATTTTTATTTACAGCAACGGTACTCTTGCAGTTGATTAGGGCATATTGCAACAATTATTCAAAAATAATTGAGCAACCATTTGATAATTAAACATATTAATCTATCTTTGCAATCCCTAAATCGTAGGGAGAATACATAATTGTTTAACAAATTAAATACAAGCAAGTGAATACGTTAAGTTACAAAACTGTCTCTGCCAATGCTAAAACTGTTAACAAACAGTGGGTTGTTGTTGA
>Ga0308164_10000239_pt1 | contig 124909 bp, 102 predicted proteins | sample PhyTR2_FD_201031 | JGI IMG/M metagenome (GOLD analysis project Ga0308164, IMG submission 201031) | Phyllosphere microbial communities from UC Gill Tract Community Farm, Albany, California, United States - DLSLT.R2 | ecosystem: Host-associated > Plants > Phyllosphere > Unclassified | place...
ATTGTCGCTCGGCCAGCATCGACGTACCAGCGAGCCATCTCACGTCGGCGAGATGGCGCTACCACTTTTTTGCTAAAGCCTCGGCAACGATCTCGGCCTTGATGCGCTCATCGGCATACATCTTTTTGAGGCGGCGATTTTCCTCTTCAAGCTCCTTCATGCGGGCCATCAGCGAGGCATCCATGCCGCCGAATTTGGCGCGCCACTTGTAGAACGTTGCCATGCTCATGCCGTGCTCGCGGCATAGCTCCGGGATCGGGGAGCCGGCTTCGGCCTGCTTCAGGATGGCGATGATTTGGCTGTCGGTGAATCGGGAAGTCTTCATTGCAGAACTTTCAAAAAACTAATTGAGAAAATTCTACTTCTGATGGCGATCATTTGCAGGGGGGATTACCGAGCCAGAATGCGAAGTTCCATTTTGCTTCTTCAACACTGGATGCAAAAGCGGTGCTGTCCGCGACGTGCTTCAGAGTATTGTAGCCCAATTGGAGAACGGGATAACGTGGATCGTCGTCATTGTCGCTTATGAAAAATGACAACGCGTATATATCTGGGATGGCAGATGTATCTATGTCCGCCAACGCAGCATTAATTTTCTTATAGAAGAACTGTTCAAAATCATTCTTAGGGCGTTATTTGCTCGCGCTGCCGTGTAGGTTCGATGTCATTGCGTCCGCTCTTGGCCGGAGCCTGTCATCGGCATCATGCGCTCGGGCGAACAAAGAGAGCGCCAAATTTGACGTTATAGACAAAAAATTCACCATCAGGCGAAATCACTAATCCCGTAATATTTGCGCGTTGAAAACTATCCTGCTGAGACGCATCGTTAACGCCAAGAGATACGGTCAACACGCCATCGATTTGACCGATATCCTTGTAGTCGTACTCGACGCTAGAACCAAAGCAATTAATCTCGCCATCTAATATAACCAGTTCCGATGACGCATCCTCATCCTCCACCCAGCGTCCTTGCATTTCTTTTGGAAGGGGAACTTCGCGTTCAAATCGATTCATTTTTTATTCAATTCAATTGGAATGAACTACATTGTGGCTGTAGCTTTGAAGGTCCGCATCTGGCCGAACACGGTCAGGTTCGGTCAACCCATGCGTCTTCACAACGAACATAGACAACTATTGGAAGTTGGTGCATCGGTTCCGGCTCAGGCGCAACAATAAATTCTTCGTTTATGCGTAAAATCTCCCCTAAAGGATATGCTGCATGAATCTCCGTCACCGCGCAGCTTATCGCTTCTGCTGCGGATTCTGGCAAAGTGCCGTCGGTGTAAACACGGAACTCAATTTCACGCCCTGAAGAATCAAGGCTCATCGAAATACTTCTGACGCGAGGTGTTATGTGAGTCGTCAGCGCCATTTGCGCAATCGCCCGTAATTGAAGTATCTCAGTGGTCATAATTTCGCAAATCTCATCATTTGTCGTCCGGCAGCTCCTGGCCGAACTCTGTCGATTGTACTCGACGGTGAGTTGGAGATGGCCAACTCCGTCGCGGCCGCAAAGAGGCGGCCTTTCGCAGCTATGTTCAGGTCACATTGCCACCTGCGACCTTTACAAGATTACAGCTAATAGCAAATTGCTCGCTTAGCATGGCCAGATTGTCCGGGTCTTCCCAGAATTGCGTATCAAGTTCGTCCAATCGCTGCCAAAGCGAATCGCTCTCGGCAGCGACAAGCATCGTTCGCCGGGCACAAGAGTCTTCTGGTACATCCGCGAATCCGAAAATCATGTGCTTTGCTCTCTGCAGCAGAAGCAGACTCTTTAACGCACCCATGGCTTTGAAACCGTCCAGCGCAGCCGAATAGGTGGCTCCGGAACTGTTGTGAAAATACTGATGGAAGCCACCGTTGTAAACTTCGCCGCTTACACATCCAACAGCCCAGTATTGCCATTCCGAGTCTGACAACTCACTGTGGCCAGCAGATGGCCTGTGCACCCTATCAACTAGCTCACGCCAATAAATGCGAAATGGGTCAGTCGCATCAAGTTCACGCTCTCTCTTCGCAGCCAGTTTGGACGCTTCCATATCCGCGCGTGTCCCGGACTTGCAAGGCATGCACAGCCCCCCGGTTCGCGCGGCGGTCTCCGTCATGATTAAAGCTTGGCAACTTGAGCATGGAATTTTCATTTGATTTCTAGAATTGGTTAGGGCGGCGGCGAGTTATCTGAGTGTCCGATATGGGCCGTTAGTCGTCTGCATCCTGCACAACTAACCCAAGCGCTGACGTTGCTCGTTGCAAGAAATCCGTCATCCATACATCCCAAGTGGTTTTTGAAACGTTACCCTCAAAAAGTAAACCTGACGGCTCAACGGAAACAAAAATCTCCCCCCCATTCGGACCATCCGGCGACCAAAACGGGCACCCATCCCTGGCCGAATCAGTCCAGCCTGGCATTGCTTTATATACTCTCAGCAGTGCCTCCCAGTCCGATGGTACTAGCGTATAAGGAACATTTAATGTAATCGAATGACTCATCATAGAAAAATTCTTGCAATATGAATGTCCGCAACTAGCCGGTTGTAGCCGTAAAGCGAACGGATGCTTCCGGCCGGTCACGGTCCAATATCGCAGCATAACTTAGAGTTGAGGATATAGGTGGCCAGCCCTTCCGGAAAAAAGGCCGGGTGCCCACGCTGTGCAGCGGCCGACGAAGCTGACAGTCGCTCTCTGCCCTGCTACGGACTCAAGTTCCACAATGCATACAAAGGGTTCACCTCTGGTACCGGTACAGCCGACTTGTACTCGAGCGTTAAACTGCACGGTAACCGTCGCTCGTTTTAGGGAATGCCAGGCGACGTTCTGCTTAAACAGCGCTGTGCGCAAAACAGCCAATTGCTCAGCAGCGACGGTGGTGGTGATTTTATTAGTTGGGTAGGCATCCCCAGAAATGAGATTAAGCTCGACGCGCCACGGTGCAGCGCGCGCAATGCTATACAGCACACCTAATGTCCAGAAACCTTGGTAGTCGTTGTTGCGGCTGATGAATCTGGCAAGTAGGCCGGAAGCGCCGTGCTTGAGGCGGGAACGAATTTTCATACGTGGTCCTAAAAGGGCGAGCGCCCTTTAAGCCCATCCGCGATGCGGAGCACTCCATCATATCACCATTGTGACCGCTCTAGGCCATGTCACATTACCCACTGTCGCGGCAAAGTTCCAAGGTCCGGTCCTGGCCGAAAACGGCCGGCCGCAGTCCCTAAGTGTACGTGGTAGTTGCCACTAAGACAAGCCAGTCGTTTGTTACGCGCGCTAAGAGGCCGGCAGCGCGTACAAGTCGCACCGAGCTGCCACCAGATCCATTGCAGCCAAAACAGGCTGCAGCGCCGAAACTGTCAGCTCCACTGCCCTGACGTCTGGACATAGATTTTAAAAACCCGATCGCTGATCAGAACTTGAGTCGCAGTGGTCTCGGGTTCAATTTTCGGGGGAGTAAGATCAACTTTGTGGGGGGAATTGCCCAAGCTGCAAGAACAGCCCGAACCAGTCTTCCATGTGCCACGTCGTCGTAATCAGGCCGTCGGTAATCGCATGGAATTCATGCAGGCGAAAACTTACCTTTTTCCCGGTGGGGGCAATGCCGAACAGCGTACCCAAATGCGTGCCGCTTATCTCGGCACGCACACCGATCTTGCCTGGCTCCTGGACCATGTCGTGGACTGTCACTTTTACATCCGGTAATGCCGCTGCAACCATGCCAATGATGGGCTTGATTCCGGCCGGCCCGGGCTCCTGTCCTGGTGCTGGTGGAATGTCTTCCCACTGCGGGGCCAGCACCGCATCGACCATGTCGGGGTTTTGCTCGGTGAAAGCGCGGTATAGCGTTTCCACCATGATGCGCTCGGTGCGCAGCTGTCTGGATAATTCTGTCGTTGGCATGTTCATGGGATCAATCGGTAAATTGGGTTGGGAGATAGGGTTCTTGCTGCTCATGAGAATAACTTTGCGGCGAGCTCGGCAATCCGCACGCCGTAAAGACGCGCTGTTGCAAGATCCCCGGGCGACATCTCGTCAGGCGATGCATCGGCGGGTGTCTGCGCCATCGGACCCAGAAAGGATCCCATCCGGTTGACGTCGTCGCGCTGCGACGCCTTGGTATTGGACGATTTCATGCCCATTCCTGCCCAGATACCGCGATGTTGCCGTCGGCGTCGATGGCCAGCAGGGACGCATGCGCACCGGCGGCCACGGCTTCGGCCATCCGTGCAGTGTGACCGTAGCCTGAATGGAAAATGACGACGCCGTTTATGTCAGTTGAATGATTGCTCATGGATAGACCTTTATCGTGGGGTGGGGGAAGTAGGGGGCGTGATTTGTTTGCCTGAAGGCATGCGTGTCGGCGCAGTGCGTTCAAGCATCCAGCCAGGGTATTCGGGCGTGAGTTGGCTCACTTCGTCGAGTGCGGCGAGATCACCGGCGTCGAGTTCGATATCGACGGACGCCAGGTTCTGCGCCACCTGCTCTTGTCGTTTGGCGCCGATAATCACCGAGGTCACAAACGATTTCGCCAGCACATAGGCCAATGCGATGCTGGCGACACTGGTGGCGTGTTTCTCGGCGATGTGGCGCATGGCCGCCACGCACTCCCACGCCTTGGCCTTGTCGACAGGCGGGAAGTCGAAAGTTGCGCGCCGTCCCACACCGGTTGCATCAGGTCCGTATTTTCCCGACAGCAGACCGCCCGCCAGTGGTGACCAGACCAGCAGGCCCATTTTTTCTTCCGCCAGCATCGGCGCCAGTTCACGTTCGAGATCGCGGCCGGCGATGGAGTAATAGGCTTGCACCGTCTCGTAGCGCGAAAATCCATGGCGGCTGGCCAAGCCATTGGCTTTGGCGATCCGCCAGACGGACCAGTTTGAAACGCCGGCGTAGCGGACCATGCCGCGCGAAATCAGGTCGTCGATCGCACGCAGCGTTTCCTCGATGGGTGTCACCGTATCGTTGGCGTGCAACTGGTACAGGTCGATATAGTCCACCTGTAACCGCTCCAGGCTTGCTGCGACCGAATCCATGATATGCCCGCGCGAGGCGCCGCGGTCATTCGGACCGGGGCCGGATGGGTTGAAGACCTTGGTGGCGATGACCACATCCTTGCGTGCCACGCCGAGATTTTTCAATGCCTGGCCAAGCATGCGCTCGGAATGGCCATGCGTGTAGACGTCCGCCGTGTCGAAGAAATTGATTCCTGCCTCGATGCATTGCTGGACGATTCCGTCAGCAGTGGCCTGATCCAGCCCGGCGATATCGTGATACAGGCCGGCCTGCCCGGCAGGGCCAAAGGTCATCGTTCCCAGACACAGTTCCGAGACGAAAAGTCCGGTATTACCCAATTGCTTGTAGCGCATCATTGCCTCCAGGTTGCGGAGCCGTCTTGCGCGCTCCGGAAGCATCCAGTATGGGTTGCACCACTTATGCTATAAAGTATTCCAATTAAAACTCATTGTTACCCAAAATAATCACAATGCAAAATTTGGAAGCACTGGCAATTTTTGTCCGGATTGCAGAAATGGGCAGCTTTACCCATGCCGCGGAAAGTCTCGGCATACAAAAAGGTCGCGCCTCGACCGTGGTGCGACAGATCGAGGCCCAAATGGGCGCGCGCCTGCTGCACCGTTCGACGCGCACGGTGCAGCTGACCGAGGATGGGCGCAGCTTTTACACGCGCGCGCGTGAGCTGTTGGCAGATGCCGAAGATCTGGCTGCAATGTTCCGGGGCACCGGTGGTCCGTTAAGCGGCCGCATCCGCATCGACCTGCCCACGGAATTCGCCCGGCTGATCGTCATGCCGGCCATGCCGGCGTTTATCCACGAGTACCCCGATATCGAACTGGAAATTTCCAGCACCGACAGGCGCGTTGACTTGCTCCAGGAAGGCATGGATTGCGTGCTGCGCGTGGGCGGCATTGTCGACGAATCACTGGTTGCCCGCCGGCTGGGCACCATCAGGATGATCAATGCCGCCAGCCCTGCCTGTCTTGCGCGCCATGGCGTCCCGCAAACGCTCCAGGACTTGCTGGTCCAGCGGCACCGGATGGTGCACTACACCCCGACTCTGGGGACCCGGCCGTCAGGCTGGGAATATCCGGACGGCAGCGTCTACAAGGTGCTGCCGCTTCCCGGATCCGTCAGCGTGAACAATGTACAAACCTACCATGGCGCGGGCCTGGCGGGACTCGGTCTGATTCAGGCTGGATTGCCGAGCCTGGCCCAGTTCCTCGCAAGTGGCGAGCTGGTCGAAATCCTGCCCGATCTGCGTCCTGCGCCTTTGCCCGTCTTCGTGGTCGTGGCGCACCGGAACAACCTGTCGCGGCGCGTGCGCGTCTTCATCGACTGGCTCGAGCAGACCTTGCGACCATACCTCGATGATTGATCGGCAGTCGTCCAGCGTTTCACCCTGCCGGGCAAGTTGGCAGATCAAGCCCCCGGGGCGACTTCAAGAGCGAAACTGCGATACGAGTGCAGCGGACGGCCCAGGATCTGAACCAGGCGTTCGACGTCGCCGGCCTCGGGGATCATGCCGTCGCTGACATAACGCTCGGCCATCAGGCGCATTTCGTAGGCCATCCACTTCGGCATGAAGGTCGCCATGTTGTGCTCGAAGCCGCTCGGGTCGTCTCCGCCGTAGACGATGGTGCGGCCCAATACCTCCGACCAGATCGACGCCACGTCGGCGCCGGTCAGCGTATCGGGGCCCACCAGGTTGATGGTGTCGACCGGCGGCTTGCCAGGCGCCTGTTCGCGGCGGATCAACTCGATCGCGGCCACCTCGGCGATGTCGCGGGCATCGACCATGGCGACGCCTTTGCCGCCGACGGGCATCGGGTACACGCCGTGCTGGAAGATCACGTCCTTGACCATGTGCTCGTTGTCGATGAAGTAGGACGGGCGCAGGATGGTGGCGCTAAAGCCCATCTGTTCGATCATCCGTTCAGCGCCCAGCTTGACCGCGAAGTGCGGCACGTTGACGAAGCGGTCGCTGTGCAGCACCGAAAGATAGACCAGGCGCTCGACGCCGCACTCGCGGGCGATATTGAGCGTGATGAGCGCCTGGGTGAATTCGTCGCCCGTCACGGCATTGAGCAGGAACAGCGTGCTGACACCTTTGAACGCGCTGCGCAGCGCGTCGATGTCGAGCAAATCGCCCTTGGCGATCTCCACGCTGGAAGGAAAATCGGCTTTCGAGGGATCGCGGGTGAGGACGCGAACGTTGGCGCCGCGTTTGACGAGTTGCTGGACAACTTGGCGGCCAACACGGCCGGTGGCGCCGGTTACGAGGATAGTCATGGTCTTGCTCCTTGGTGGGTTTGAATGTATGTGTTTCGAACACAGGTCCATAGTAGTGTTAGCGAGAATGATCCGATAGGTGGCATAATGAGACCCAGTGTCTTACTGGTGGAACACATGGATCTGACTGCACTAACCGACTTCAACCTTGTTGCCCGTCACGGCGGGTTCGGACGGGCCGCCCGGGCCACGGGGCGCTCCAAAGCCACGCTATCGCGTCGTGTGGCGGAACTGGAGACCAGTCTCGGTCTGCGCCTGCTCGAACGCGGTACGAATGCGCTGAAACTGACGGAAGAGGGGCGTGCACTGCACGAGCGCACCGCGGCACTGCTGGAGGAAGTCGATGAAACGGTGGCGGCGATCGTGTCGGGCGGCGAGAAGCCGCAAGGCAGGTTGCGGGTGAGTGCGCCACTTCTCTTTTCACATGCCGCCATGGGCAAGCTCGCTGCCGGCTTCGCGGTGAAATATCCGCAAGTGAGACTGGAGGTAACGACCGACGACCGCCCCGTTGACATGGTCGAGGAGGGCTACGACCTGGTAATCCGCGTCAACCCTGATCCGGATGCGAGCCTGATTGGACGGATTTTTCTGCGCGACCGGCTGGTCGTTGTGGCGCACCCGGATCTACATCGGCCGACGCAGAAGTCCATTGTCCCTGCCGTTGTGCGCGGAATGACCGATAACAGCAAAGTGTGGAACCTGACGACGCCGGCAGGAACATCCACTGTCGCCATCGAAGCGGTGCTGCGCTTGTCATCGCATTTCATGGTGCGCGACGCGGTGCTCCAGGGTGTGGGCGCCGCGCGCCTGCCACGCTCGTTGGTGATCGGCGACCTGTCGACGGGTTCACTCGTGGCCTGGGGGGATGCGGAAGGACCGGATGTCGCGCTGTGGGTGCTATATCCCTCGAGGCGTTTGTTGAGTGCCCGCGTGTCCGCTTTTCTCAACTATTTACGGGAGGCTTTTCCCAATGGCACTCCGGAGGAGTTGGCTTCCTACTTGTCGAGCTGATCGGTCATCACAATTTTTCAGGGCACCCTGACGGTTCGCAACCGGCTTTGGGCCCGCCCACTCCTGGAACTGGTCCAGCAGCCGCTATCGATACCTGTCACGCACACTCGCCGCGAGTAGCATTGGACACGAAGGCGGAGTCAAATCCCCGCGATCGCAGCGCCGCTTCTGTCGCGAGACGGGCGACCTGGTCACTGTGAAAAGATCGATACGACGCGATCAGTAATTTTTGATCGACCTGGCCGCTTTGACGCTCAGGCGACCCGCCTCCACGTAGTGCTGCGCCATCTCACGTCGGCGAGATGGCTTCACCACTTTTTTGCCAGAGCCTCCGCAACGATCTCGGCCTTAAGGCGCTCCTCGGCGTACATCTTTTTCAGGCGGCGATTTTCGTCTTCCAGCTCCTTCATGCGGGCCATCAGCGAGGCGTCCATGCCGCCGAACTTGGAGCGCCACGTGTAGAACGTGGCGTTGCTGATGCCATGCTCGCGGCACAGTTCGCCAATCAAGCGCTAGCCAGCACCGCCCGAAACGTCACTTCCACCAGTTGCGCTGGGAAGGCCAGGCGGGAAATGCCGATGATATTGCTTGCGCATTGAGGCTGCTCGCAGCCGTACATTGCCTTCCTGACTTTCGCGCCGGCGGTAAATGCGGCATCCACGTCAAGCACGTACAAGGTCTCTTCCACGACGTCGTCCAGGGTTGCGCCGTAGCGGGCGAGCAGTTCGACAGCATTCACGTAGGTCTGGTGCAGTTGCGCTTCCATGTTGGAGAAATCGACGGGGATGCCGGCAGCATCGAGGGTGGCTGGCGCCACCAGCGCACCTTCTCCATCATGGCTCAACTGGCCGGAAATATAGATGGTGTCCTTGACCTTGACAGCCTGCACATAGCCGAAGGCCTTTTCCCACGGAACTCCAAAATTTTCAGTTTTTTTCTCGACGGACATATATTCTCTCTTTTGTTCAAGGCGCGGCAGTTGGCGGACGCGCTGCCTGGCCCTGCACCCTGAAGGATAACCTCGCAACGAGCCACTGCGCCTCTGTCATAAGGCGAAGCTGCGCATCGCTTCACGGACTATATTGGCAAAGTTCACCGCTCGGCCGCAGTGGATCTGCATCATTTTGCCGAATGCCTGGCAAACGATAAAAAGCCCGCTCCCCCGCATTCCGCACATGGCCGGATCTTTTCACCTGGCGTGTGACACCTCTCTGTTCCTTGCCTCGGCACTCGACCGTCCGGCGTGCGTCGGGCCGCTGTGGTGGCCCGTCAGCCCACACTTCGCGTAACGACATTAATAAACTTTTTCGAAAACGAATCCCTCAGCAAAGCTTTCTTTCGAAAGGGTATTCCAGCGTCAGATCGCAAAAATACAACAAGAAAAGCGAAAAAACGTAAGATTTTGAGAGTTATTCATGGTTTCGATATAGACTTCATAACGCCTGATCGTTCGGCATCGCTCCCCAGGCTTTCGATATATCGAAACGAAAACCCTGAAGGGTCAGCGTAGTTACCACACGAAATCTAGCAAACGCCAATGAGACCCATGCCAGCCAGGCCCAGCCATACAAGCCTGGCTGTCGCAAACGGACAGCCTTCTGGTCTACCAGCATTTGCCTGCGCTACACCGACAATTTAGAAAAGGAACCGCTTAATGACTTACCTGCAACGCCGCACGCAAGCTGACAGTTCTCCCCACCTGGTGCTGCATCCGCTGACCGCGGCCTGTTTGCTCGCCCTGGCCACGCTGGCCGCGCCAGCCGGCGCCCAGGAGAAGGAAAGTATCGCCACGGCCGATGCCGAACCGGTAACCCAGGTGGAAGTGACCGGCACCCGCGCCAGCCTGAAGCAGTCGCTGGCGCTCAAGCGCAACTCCGCTGTCGTGCAGGACAGCATCAGCGCAACCGAGCTGGGCCGCTTCCCCGACAACAACGTGGCCGATTCGCTGAGCCACATCACCGGCGTGTCGATCTCGCGCACGGCCGGCGGCGAAGGCCAGAAGGTCAGCATCCGCGGCCTGGGCCCCGACTACACCATCACCACCTTCAACGGCCGCCTGCTGGGTACCGACGGCGCCGGCCGCGACTTCGCGTACGACGTGTTGCCGGCGGACGTCATCAGCGGCGCCGACGTCGTCAAGTCCACCCAGGCGCAGTTGATCGAAGGCGCCATCGGCGGCCTGGTGAACCTGCGCTCGGCCAGCCCGTTCGACCAGAAAGGCCAGCACGGCCTGCTGCGCGTGGAGGGCGACCGCAACCAGATGAGCAGCCTGAATGGCAAAAAGCTGTCTGGCACCTACAGCAATACCTTTGGCGACAAGGTGGGCGTGCTGCTCGGCGTGGTGTATGCCAAGCGCGACGTGCGCACCGACACTGCGGGCAACGACGGCGGCTGGTCGCGCAACGCCATCCCGAGCGATCCGAGCCAGTTCTGGGAGTCGGGCAACACCTGGGGCGGTCCCATCGATCCCAACGGCAATGGCATCCTCGACCCCAACGAAGAAGGCCTGGTCGGGCCGGGGCAGTTCCGCTTCGGTTCGATCATGGAAAAGAAAGAGCGCATAGCGCTGTCGGGCAAGGTGGAGTGGCGGCCGAACAGCGACGTCAAGGTCATCTTCGACGGTTTTGCGACCCGGCTCGATTCGCCGCAGGTTGGTTACCAGCTGTCGTACTACCCGCTGTACGCGCCGGGTCGCTGGTCCAACATCAAGGTCAACAACGGCGTGGTGACGGACCTGACGCTGGACAGCACCGATCCCGAGCTGCGGCTCAATCCCGAAGTGCTGAACCAGACCGAGTACCGGGTGGTGGATACCGCGATGGCCGGCGCCAAGGCGGAATGGAAGATTTCGCCCACCCTGAAAATGGACAGCGACTTTTACCTGTCCACGTCGAAGCGCAACTCCGGCGGCAAGGACACCTACGTGGTGCTGCGCATGAACCAGCCGAACGTGACGCGCATCCAGCTTACCGGCAGCGCAGTGCCGGACGTAAAGACCACGCTGGCCGACGGCCGCGACCTGCAGAGCGGCCTGGACCAGGGCCTGTTCAAGGACAGCGACTTCAATACCCACTTCTATGGCCGTGCGGGCGACAACATCAAGGACCGCATCGGCGGCGCGACCGTGAATGCCGAATGGAAGCAGGACCGCTTCCATATCGACCAGCTGAAGTTTGGCCTCAGCCAGACCAACCGCAAGAAAACGCGCGACATGATCAACAACGCGTTCAATGCGGGCCAGGATCATTATTCCGGCGAGAACGCGATCAACGTGGGCGCCCTCGGCGGCAACATCATCAACCAGACGCTGAGCCCGAGCGGTTTCCTGTCCGGCGTGAGCGGCAACTTCCCGCGCAGCTTCCTCGGTTTTGACGTCGACAGTTACGCCCAGGCGCTGAAGGCCTACGACGGCCAACCGCGGCCGGGTGGCGGCGTGTACAGTTCAACGCTGTCGGCGCCGGCCTGGAATCCGCTGGAAAGCTACCGCGTGACCGAGAAGACCACGACTGCCTACGTGCAGGCCGACCTGTCCGGTGAAAAATGGACCGCCGACGTCGGTGTGCGCCTGGTGCGCACCAAGACCACGGCGCAGGCGTGGGACGCCAAGATCAACGACATCATCCAGAATGGCGCGTTCAACTTCACGGCCGTGTATGCCGATCCATCGGTCGTCAGGCAGGATGCCAGCTACACCTTTGGTCTGCCGTCGGCCAACTTTACCTACGCCATCACGGACGCGGTGCAACTGCGCCTGGGCGCCGCCAAGACCATGGCGCGGCCGTCGGTGGACAAGCTGGCGCCGTCGAGCACCACCGCCAGCATTTCGTGGGGGGACTTCACGCAAATCTACGGCGGCAATGCCGACCTCAAGCCGTACACCGCGCACCAGGCCGACGTCTCGCTGGAATGGTATTACGCCAGGAATTCCGCGCTGACGCTGGCCGTCTACCAGAAAAACATCAAGAACCAGATCACCAGCCTGTGGCTGACGGGCCAGGACATCGGTGCGCCAGGCGGGCGCCTGTTCAACGTGCAGCGGCCTGTCAACGGCGACAGCGCCAAGGCGCGCGGCATGGAGATCGGCTTGCAGCACCTGTTCGACAACGGCTTCGGCGTGCGCGCGCAATACACGCGCAATTTGTCGAGCAGCTGGGTCAACGGCGTCGAGCGCCCGCTCGAAGGCATTGCGCCGGCCACCGCGTCGCTGGGCTTGCTGTACGAGCGCGGTCCATGGAGCATGAGCACCACGGCCGACTATACCGATTCCTTCGTTACCGCCACCAATGTGCTGGGCGCCGGCTTCAACGAGACCGCCAAGGCCATCACGTGGCTGACGGCGCAGATGGCCTACGAAGTGAACAAGTCGCTGCGGATCAGCATCGAGGGCAACAACCTGACCGATGCCAAGCAGCAGACCAGTTTGGGCAACGGCACCATCAGCCTGCCCAATGGCTATTACCGCTACGGCCGCTCGATCACGCTGGGCGCCAGCCTGAAGTTCTGACAGGGGAGGGGGGCGTCCTATACCCCATCACCATAGCTCGCACTGTTGTGTCTGTCCTTTGCCGTCCCGTGTTCCGGGGCGGCTTTTTTTCGTGCGTTTAAAAAATGAGTCAGGCGACGCGATGCATTGTGAGACATATTTCCAGAAAAGAAATTACAATGTTGTTTCCCGTGCCGTTACGGCGCTTCCTATTGTTAACCGAGACTTTATAACTATATGAACTTTTCGATGAGACACGTCAAAGCCCTCTCGCTTACCACCCTGGTCGGACTGAGCGCTTGCAGCCAGTTGCCGGCCCCCGATCAGGCGTCCGCCGCACTGTCCGCGTCGCGCACGTCGTTCGGCACCTTGAGCAATGGCGCCAAGGTTGAAGCCGTAACGTTGAAGAACGCTGCCGGCATGTCGGCCACGCTGATCTCGTACGGCGCCACCGTGCAAAGCCTGCGCTTCCCCGACAAGCAGGGCAACGCCGCCGACCTCGTAGTTGGTTACGACACGCTGGCCGGCTACGAAACCACGCCGGGTTTTACCAACGTCACGGTCGGCCGCTATGCCAACCGCATCGCCAAGGGCACTTTCGCGCTGGACGGCAAGCAGTACGCGCTGTCGCAGAGCGAACCGCCAAACACGCTGCACGGCGGCAGCGTCGGCTGGGACAAGCGCAACTGGGTCGTCAAATCGGTGGAACAGACGGCCGACAAGGCCTCAGTCACGTTCACGCTCACGTCGCCCGATGGCGACCAGGGTTTCCCCGGCACCGTGGTGGCCGACGTGACCTACGAACTGAATAACAATAACGACCTGACCATCCGCTACGGCGCCACCACCGACAAGCCCACGGTTGTCAACCTGACCTACCACAGCATGCTCAACCTGTCGGGCATCCCGGCCAAGGGCCTGGCCACCGACGGCGAGCTGACCATCGAATCGGACGCCATCCTGCCGGTGAACGATACCCTGATCCCGACCGGCCAGCCGCTGCCGGTGGCCGGCACGCCGTTCGATTTCCGCACGCCCGCCAATGTCACGCAACGCGCGCGCGCCACGCACCCGCAGCTGGCGCTGGCCAACGGCGGCATCGACCATAACTACATCCTGCGCGGCGGTAAAACCGCAACGCCGAAGCCGGCCGTCACGTTCGAAGATCGCCAGTCCGGTCGCGGCCTGAAAATCGCCACGACCGAGGCGGGCATGCAGGTATATACCGGTAACTTCCTCAAGGGCGAAATCGTGGGCAAGGGCGGTCAGCGCCTGACCAAGTACCAGTCGATCAGTTTCGAGGCGCAGGGCTATCCCGACAGCCCGAACCAGCCGGCATTCCCGTCCACGCGCCTGGACCCGGGCCAGATCTACGCCCAGACCACCGTGTTCCACTTCTACCAGCTGCCTTGATCAGCACTGGTTAGCACACGATCCCCGGCGCCGCACTGGCAACGGGGATCGTAAAGAGAGAAATAACGGGGTGGGTCAGTCGGCAATCAGGAGTTCGATGCCCGCATTGAGCAGGCCCTCGCGGTATTCGCGGCTGATGCCGGCGTCGGTAATCACGGTGTGCACGCGATCGAGTTGCACGATGCGGTGCAGGCTCACGCAGCCGAACTTGGACGCGTCCGCCAGCACGATGATTTTGCGGGCCCGCTCCACCATCTTGTGATTGAGGCTCGCTTCCGCCTCATGGTGGGTGGTCACGCCAAACTGCAGATCGAAACCGTCGACGCCGAGGAACAGCTTGTCGAAGCTGTAGGCCTGCAGGCAGGCCTCCGCTTGCAGTCCCTGGATCGACAGCGATTGCTTGCGCAGCAGGCCGCCGGTCAGGATCAAATCGACGCCGGGGGCATCCGCCAGTTCCCAGGCGATGTTCAGCCCATTGGTCATTACAGTGACGTTTTGCGCATCGCGTAAATGGCGCGCCAGCGAGATGGTGGTGGTGCCGGAATCGATGATGACGTTGTCGCCCGGCTTGACCATGCTGGCCGCCAGGGCGCCGATGCGCTCCTTCTGGTCATGGTTGATCGCGTCCTTTTGCGGCACCGTGTGTTCGGTGGGCGGCGTGCGCGCCGGCATGGCGCCGCCGTGGCTGCGGATGGCCAGACCCTGCGATTCCAGCTTGCTCAAATCGCTCCGAATCGTCACCGCCGAGACGCCCAACTGCTTGACAAGTTCATTGACTTGCACCGACCCTTGTTCGGTAAGTGCTTTCAGAATAGTTGCGCGGCGGTGACCGGTCTGTGCCATAGTTGGGCGATAAGTTTTGACAAAACAACAGCTTAACAGATAAGGGCAGGGGTATGCCACCTGCAGCCGCCACGATGGCGGCTGCGCGTTACAACGGCACCGCCTCCAGCAGCAGGGCGTGCTCGAAACGCAGCCGTAACGTCAGCCCTGAGCGCTGCTGCCTGCCGCCCTCCACCTCGCCCAGGTCGCGGCCATTGACGTAGTCGCGCAGGCGCCAGCGGCCAGGACTCAGCCCGCGGATCTCGACCGGTCCATCCCAGCGCGGCGCATAAAAGGCGAAGTACATGCGGTCGTCCTTTTGCACCGCGTGGGCCTCGGGTTTGTCGAAGCCGATGTCGTACAGCTCGCCGCGATACACGCCGTTGGCCAGCATCTTGTCGCGATAGATGCCGATCCATTTGCGCCACTGGGCTTCGCGCTCGGGCGTCAGCAGGAAGCTGTCCTTGGGCTTGGGATCGACCGGCCACGTGAACTTGGTGGACAGCACCGCGCCGATGCCGATGGTGGACGCGAAATCGTCGCCGCCATCGCTCAACTCGACGTGGTCGCCGGCGTACGGCGCGGAGCGGCCCATCAGAGCCTTGAGCGTCTTGCCCTTGTGCCGGATCTGCCACGACGACAACGGGTCTGCCGCCGGCGCCTGGTTCATGTACGGGAAATTGTGGAAAGCGTACGAGGTGCCGCACGGGCACAGCTCCACCACGGCATTGGGATTGACCTCGCGCGCCGTGTCGTACACCATCTTCCAGAAGTCCTGCAGCTTTTCGTACGATTCTTCGGGCCGGGCGTGCTTGTGCGCCGGGTTGTAGCAGGGGGCCACGCCGTTCAGATGCTGGCCGTCGATTTTCAGGCCCTGGTAGCCCCACTCGCCAAAGATCTTGCGGATCCACTGGCGCGTCATCTCGATGGTCGGCTCGTAGGCAGGGCACAGGTAAAAGCTGTTCCACCACGTGATCAATTGCGGCGCGCCGTTCTGATCGAGCAGCAGCATGTCGGTGTGGTCGTGCAGCAGGTCCGAGCCGGGATCGACGGCCAGCGGCGTAATCCACAGCCGCGCCTTCAGGCCCGCGTCCTTGATCGCGCCCACCAGGCCGCGCATGTCGGCGTCGCCATTCGGGAATTTTTTGGTGTCGAGCTTCCAGTCGCCTTCGTTGTTCTGCCAGCCGTCGTCAAGCACCGCCCATTCGAGGCCCAGTTCCTTGGCTTTCTGCAGCGTGCCCACCATCAGCGGCACCGTGAAATCGCGCTCGTAGCCCCAGGCGCACCAGATCGGCTCGTACGATTCGGCCGGGGCGTCGGGGGCGCGCACGCCGCGTTCGGCCATCGCCTGGCGGTACTGGTCCAGCGCGGCAAAATAATCGCCGCGGTGCAGCGCCAGGAAGGTATCCATGGTCTCGAGCGTGGCGCCCGGTTGCAGCGTGGTCTCGGTGTCGAATTCCACCGCGAGCGCCGCGCCGCCCGCTACCGCGCGCACCGGCAGCGCCACCAGCCGTGGCACCGTGTCCAGGTGGCCCACGGCCAGGCCGCAGTCGCGGTGCCACACATCGACGGCCGGGGTGCCGCTGCCGTAGTCGGACGCGTTCATGCCCATGAAGTTGCGCTGGTCGAAGCCGGCCACCAGCGGCTGTATCCAGTCGCGCCGGTCGGCGTGCGAGGCGCCGGAAAAGGTCCAGAACTCCGCCTTGCGACCCGCTGCCGGCCGCAGCGTGTGGGCGCTGTTCGACCAGGCGGCCACCGTGAGCGGGGTGGTGCCGGCGTTACGGTAAGTCACGCGGATGACGGCAAAACCGGGCAGGCGTTCATACAGCGTCACCGCCACGGTTTTCTCGATGCCCTCGGCCGACATGCCGGTCAGGCGATGGCGCACACCCGCACCATGCGGGCCGTCGACGCGGTCGGCCGCCTGCGACGACAACGCAAAGCGCTCGATCCAGCGGCCGTTGGCGGCGCTGGCCGCGTTGGCGCTGGCGGCTACCACGGCGGCATTGATGCCGGCGCCGCTCGGGCCGCCCGCAGCCGTGGCGCCCCGGAGTACGCGCAGGCGCTCGCTCGGTGCGAAGGCCGTGACGGCGGCAGGCCGCGCGCCGAGCCGCGAGATCACCCGGCATTGCAGCTGGCCGTCGAATTCCAGCGCCATGGCGGCGTCGCCAATGCGCGCCACGTCCTTGCCCCGGGTACCCGCCGCGCCAGCTGCGTTGGCAGTCACCGCAGCGCCGGCATCGATCACGGTGGAGGCCACGGCCGTTCCGGCCAGCCACTGCAGCAAGGTGCGGCGGCGTGCGTCAAGTTGCTTGTTCATTTGACTCCCTTGTCAGCGTGCCACGCGGTGGGATAAGCCTGTTCCGCGTTGAGGCGATAAAGTTTGTCGACGACCTGGCGCGGCAACGCCAGGCCGCGCACCGGCTGGTCCAGTTCCGGCACCGTGAAGCGCTCGCCGGTGACGAAGTAGCGCCAGTCGCGCCGCCATACCGTGTCCATGTCGGTGACAAAGGCGGCATCATCCTGCTCGCTCGATTGCGCCAGGTCGGAACCATACATCAACCGGTCCTGGTACTTGATGAAAAAGGCGCGCACGCGTTCGCGGTCGCGCTGCGACTGGTACTGCAACTGGCCGATGCGCGCGGCGATATCGAGTTTTACGCCGGGGTGCGCATCGAGAAAGCGGCCGATCCGGCCCACGTCGTATTCCAGCGACGCCAGGTGCACGCCGGTAAAGCGCAGCTTCGGATGCTGCGCCAGCAGCCGGTCGCGCGCGGCCATCTGCTGCTCGTAGCTCGGCATTTCCGGATGCAGGAACATGTGGTAGGCGGGATGATTCTTGAAATATTCGCGGTCGTTATTCACCGTCATCTGCTCGACCGGCAGCCAGCAGTTATGCGGCTCGCCCTGGTGGCCCAGCACCATCACGCCGCGTTGCGTAAGGCCGTCGAACAGGGGAGATAAGCGGGCGTCGTCGATCATCACCAGCTTGCCCTGGCTGTCGCGCAGGCTCATGCCGATATTCTTCCAGACCTTGACGCCCACCGCGCCGTCAGCCAGCGCGCCGTCGAGGTCGGTCAAAGTCGCCGCGGTCCAACCCGGCTTTTCGAACCCCTCGGTGGAAAACGTCGCCGCCCACGCCACCTGCTGCGGATGCTGGTGGCCCAGCGCGCTGGCCACCTTGCGCTGCTGGTCCAGCGGCGGAAAATCGGGGTAATCGACGTTGATGGTCAGTGCCCGGAAGTTGTCCTTGCGCGCCAGTGCCAGCCACGCATCCTGGTTGGTGCCGTGCAAATGCAGGTGAGCGTCGATCTTCGGCACCTTGTCGAAGTCGGCCATGGTGTAGCCATCGGCTGCCACGGAAGGTCCGGCGATCAGCGCCGCCAGCAGGGCGGATAACAGAGTGGATGATACGTTCCAGCGCATGCAAATCTCCTAGTTAGTGTTCCAGTCGTTCCAATGCAGCGGCTTGCAGCGGCGTGCCGGCGCTGCGGGCGGCATACAGCGCCGCACCGATCACCGGCGCCAGGCGTGGTGGCGCCAGGCGATATGCGGCGCCACGGGCCGCCAGCGCCTGCGCGAACGGCGTGTGCAGCGGGCCGTCAGCGCCAAACAGGCCGCCGGTGCACGATACCGCCACGGCCTGGCCGGCTTCAATGCCCAGCGCGCTGCGCACGGCGTCCACCAGCGCTGCCAGCTCGGCGGCCGCAGCGTCGATGATGGCCTGCGCCTGCTGGTCGCCGAGCGCAGCCGCTTCCGATACCAGCCGCGATAATGCCGCGATGCGGCTGCGTTCGCCTTTCAGTTCGCCGTACACGACCTGGCACAGGTCCAGGTCTTGCTGCAATGCCAGGCGGTCGCGCACCAGCTGGTACAGCGGGCCGCGCGGCGCGCGGCCATCGCTCATGCGCGAAAACAGGCCCAGGCCGGCGCGCGCGATCCAGTGCGCCGAGCCTTCGTCGCTGAACAATTCGCCCCAGCCGCCGGCCCGCGCGCGGCGGCCGGCCACTTCGCCGTACGCCATGGAGCCGGTACCGGCAATGACGCTGATGCCATCCGCGCAGGCCAGCGAGCCGGCCCAGCTGCACACCATGTCGTTGCCGCACTGGTAGCGGTCGTGGCCGAGCACGGCGCGCGGCAGCGCATCGAGCAGCGGCACGATGGTACGATCTTCGCCGTACGCGGGCAGGCCGAAGAAGGCGAAGCTCACGTCCGCTGCCGTCACGCCAGCCGCTGCGAATACCGCCGCGCAGCCGCGCGCCAGCATCGCCGCCACGCCAGCCATGCCCACCTCGATGTAATAGGCGCTGCTGTCCTGGTGGCGCGCCAGCACCCGGCCCGTGCTGTCGATCAGCGCGAACGCGGTCTTGGTGCCGCCGCCATCAACCCCGAGAAACATGCTGCTCTCCCGCCAGCGGATAGATGGTCACGCCGCGTACCACCCGGTTGACGGTGCCCGATACGCTGGGCGTATCCGGACGCAGTCCCTGCGCCAGCGACTGCAGCAGCGCAAACGACTGGCAGAACACGATGTAGGGCAGCGCCAGCGCCAGGTCGCCCGCGGCCTGCGTACCATCGAGCACCACGCAGTCGCCAGCCTGCTCGAGTTCCGGCGCCGGCTGGCCGCTCAACGCCAGCACGCGGCCGGCGCGGCCGTCGGTGCGCAGCTCGCGCAGCAGGTCCAGGTCGTAGCGGCGCGCCTGCGCGTCGTTGGACAGGAACACCACGACCAGGGTCTGGTCGTCGACGATGGTTTTCGGCCCATGACGGAAACCCAGTGGAGAATCGAACAGCGCCACCACGCGACCGTCGGTCAGCTCCAGCAGCTTGAGCGACGCTTCGCGCGCCAGCCCGCGCAGCTCATTGCTGCCCAGGTACACCACGCGCTTAAACTGTTGCGCTACCAGTGCTTGCAGCAGCGGCAGCGCGGTCGCGTGCAGCGCGGCGCCCGCGGCGGACGGCACCGCTGCAGCGCCGGCCGGCAGCAGGCCGAACGCCAGCCCGGCGGCCAGCAGCATCGAGGTGAAGCTGGTGGTCATGGCAAAGCCACGGTCGTGGGTGGCATCGGGCAGCAGGATGGCGACCGCGTTGGCGCAGCCTTGCGCCAGGCGATACAGCTCACCGTCGGCATTGCAGGTGATGACCAGGTGGTGCACATCCTTGACCAGCTGGTCGGCCAGATGCACGGCAGCGATGCTTTCCGGGCTGCTGCCGGAGCGGCCGAACGACACCACCAGCGTGGGCACGTCGGCTTGCAGGAAGTGCTGCGGGCCGGAGACGATGTCGGTCGTGGGCACGGCTTCGGCGCGCCAGCCCCGGCCCAGCATGGCAGGCGCCAGGCATTCGCCGAGGAAGGCCGAGGTGCCGGCGCCGGTAAGCACGATGCGCAGGTCGGGGCGCGCCAGCAGCGGGCCGAGGAAAGCGTCGAGCGTGGTGCGGCTGGCCGTCACCAGCGCATCGATCTGCGGCCACACGGCTGGCTGCTGCGCGATTTCGCGCGCGGTCAGGCCGCCGCCGGCAGCATCGAGCGCGGTGGTGCTCAGTCCCAGAATATCGTTGTCTGTCTTATCTACCTGATCTACTGCTAGCATGTTTCCAGCTCCTTGATTGCGGCGCCTGCACAGGCATCCATGTATTGGCGCAGCACTTTGGCCACGCCTTCTTTCAGTAATTCGACCGGCAGGTTGCGCACCCGGCCTGCGCGCACCGCTTCGTATTGCGCCGGCAGGTACTGGCTGAGCAGGGTGAGCGGCGGTGTGGTGCGTTCCAGGTTGGCCAGCAACTGTGCCTGCGCGGCCTGGATCGCCGGATGCGGCCAGTAATAGCGGATGCGGTCGCTGAGACTGTATTGCTGGTCGAAACGCGCCCGCGCCGGATCCTGGTCATAGTACTTGCGCCAGTATTCCGGTTCGGTGCGCATCACTTCCAGCACCGTGTTCTTGAAGTCCGAGCCGTTGCCGGCGCCGGTCATTTCTTCTTCGATGTCGGCCAGCGCCCACAAGGTTTCGCGCAGCGCGAACGTCAGGCCCGGGCCCACTTTCAGGATCGCGAAATGACCGGCCACCAGCGCTGCCAGGTTGGCCGGCGTCTGGTAATCGGTGGAGTGGGCTTCGTACACCAGCGTCGGTTCGCCTTCGATGAAGCGGCTCAGCGCCGCCGCGCGCTGCGGCTGATAGTCGATCACCTTGTGGTGGTCGAACTCCACCCCGGGCTGCACCACCAGGCCGATCACGCGCGGCCACACGGCGTCCAGCCCGGCGGCGGCAAACGCCTGCCGGTGTACCTCGATGGTGAGCGCCGCAGCACCTGGTTCGGTAACGCTCAGCTCATCGAGGTCTTCATGGGCGCCGCCCGGCACCGGCACTTCGGTGCCCACCACGTAGACGGGCGCCTCGCCGCCGGATGCGCTCCACGCGCGCTCGGCTACCGCGCACAACCGCGCCGCCCGTTCGGCCACCACCGCATCGGGCAGCGGCACCGGATCGCCGGCGCACGACATCGAGCAATCGAGGTGGATCTTGCGAAAGCCTGCCCGTACATACTGGTCGATCAGCACGTCGGCCTTGGCCATGGCGGCGGCGGGCGACTCGCCTTGCCACGCATTCGGTCCCAGGTGGTCGCCGCCCAGCAGCACGCGCTCGCGCGCCAGCCCGGTGCGGTCGGCAATGCCGTACACGAAATCGCGGAATGCGGCCGGCGTCATGCCGGTGTAGCCGCCATCCTGGTTGACCTGGTTGGAGGTCGATTCGATCAGCACCGGCAGCGCGCGCTCGAGCGCCGTTTCCATTGCGGCGGCGATCACCAGCGGGTGGGCCGAGCACACCGAGTGGATGCCGACCGGTTGGCCGGCCTTGTGACGGCGCACCAGATTCAATAAATAGTCCATCGTTAGCTCCTTAAATAGATTCGGCTGCGCCATCGTCGGGCTGCAACGCCAGCAACAGCGCGGCCCCCAGCGACAGGACGATGCCGGCCAGGCGGAAACCGGTCGGCACCGTCGACGCCAGCGCCATGGCGATGACAGTTGTGAGCAGCGGTGCACCGGCGTTGACCAGCGGCGACACCATCAGTGCCTTGCCATGGCGGAAGGCGTACACCAGTGTCAAGGCACCGACTGCGTTCAGGATCTGCGTGGCGGCGGCGAGCAGCGGTCCGGAGGGACCGTAATTGATCGGTTGCGAAAAATCGGTCATCGCCAGCGCGACCGGGATGAAGATCAGCGCACTGAGCGTCATGTAGAAGAAGATGCTTTCCGCGTCCATGCCGGCGTTGGCCAGCTTGATGAAGTACGCCTGCAAGCCCCACGCCACCAGCACGCCCAGCGCCAGCACGAACCACAGGCCGTACTGCTGCGGCGCGCCGCCCGGCGCATAGTCGAACAATGGCAGCGCGCAGATTGCCAGCACGATGCCGGCCATGCCCATCGCCCCGGTACGCTCGCGCAAAAACAGGAAGGACAGCACGATGGTCAGCACCGGCGACAGCGAAATCAGCGGAAAGATCAGGTACGCCGGCCCGGCTTTCACTGCATAGAACAGCACCATCTGCCCGCCGGCGCCCAGCACGCCGATGGTGAGACCGTAGGCAATCGAGCGGGCGTCGCGGCGCACGCGCCAGCCGTTACGGGCCAGCACGAACAGCGCCGGCGGTACCATCGTCAGCGCCCAGACGACATAGATCAGCGTTTCGGGAAAACCATGCTGGCTGGGCAGGCCGGCAAACGCGCCCCACACGCCCCACAGCAGCGTGGTGGTCAGCGCGTACAGCAGCCAACCAGGCCGGCGCTGCGTGATCGGTAAAGTCGTTGTGTTCATGTTGTACGGTGTGGTTGTATGGTGAGCGTGTTGAATGGTAAGTAACAAATAACGAAAACACAAACACTTTCGAAAACTTTCTTTATTTGTCGTTTTTTATCCATATTTTTCTTATGTCGAACGTTTCATGTGAAAATTCCGTCTGAATTTGATTTTTTCTTTTCATTTTTTTCAGAACAACGATAAGGAGAGTGGTATGTCCCCCAGCCGGTCCGGTAAAAGAAAGTTTGTCCAACCTGTGCCCTTGCGCGCGCTGATGGCGGCGGCATTTGCCCTGTCGGCCGTGCTGGCCGCGCCGGGCAGCGCCAGGCCCGCCGCCGATCCACTGGCCCCCACGGGCCGGTGGGAAGGCCACACCGGTGGCGGCGCCGCCACGCCGCCCATGGGCTGGAACAGCTGGAATGCGTTTCGGACCGAAGTGGACGAAGACAAGGTGATGGGCGCCGCGCACGTGCTGGTGGACAGCGGGCTGGCGCAACTGGGCTACCGGCATGTGAATATCGACGACGGCTGGTGGCTCAAGCGGCGCCAGCTCGACGGCCGGATGCAGATCCGCACCAACATCTTCCCGTCGGCCGCGACCGGCGGCGCGGACGGCACCAGCTTCAAGCCTTTCACCGACAAGCTGCACGCGCTGGGCCTGAAGGCGGGCATCTATACCGACATCGGTCGCAATGCCTGTTCGCAGGCGTACGACCTGCATTCTCCCAATCTGCCGCAAGGCACGACGGCCGAGCGCGAAGTGGGACTCGACGGCCACGTCGAACAGGACATCAAGCTGTATTTCAAGGAATGGGGTTTCGATTACATCAAGATCGACGCGTGCGGGCTGGCCGATTTCGTCCCCGGTTCGCCGCTGGTGCGGGACCAGGACTACCGCGCGCTGGCGCCGCTGATCGACCGCAGCGCCATCACCCGTACCGACATCAGCGCCGTGCGCAGCCGGTATGAAGCGGTAGCCGCCGCGCTCAAAGCCGCCCGTCCGGACAACGACTACATCCTGTCGATTTGCGCGTGGGGCATGGCCAACGTGCGTTCCTGGGGCAAGGACGTGGGTAATCTGTGGCGCACCAGCAGCGACATCACGCCCAGCTGGACCAGCATGCTGCATAACTTCGACAGTGCGGCCAAGCGCCCGCTGTACGCAGGTCCCGGCCACTGGAACGACCCCGACATCCTGCACATCGGCCACGAGGCTTTCGATGCCGACCACCTGGTGGAAGCGCGTTCGCACTTCACGCTGTGGGCAATGATCAATGCGCCGCTGCTGATCAGCTACGACCTGCGCCAGGGCCCCGCCGCGCTGCTGGACGTGGTGGGCAATGCCGACCTGGTACGCATCAACCAGGACCAGTCGGGGCACCAGGGCGTGATCACCTACGACTCCGACGATGCGCAGATCATCGTCAAGACCCTCGGTGACGGCAACCGCAAGGCGGTGGCGCTGTTCAACCGTGGCGCGTCGCCGGCGCCCGTGATCCTGCTGGCCCGGCACCTGAAGCTGGCGGACGGTGCGCCGGTCGTGCTGAAAGACCTGTGGTCGAAAAAAACGCTGACGTTTACCGGCGAACAGGCGTTTACGCTGGCGCCGCACGAGACGCTGGTGTTCGAGGCCACCGGCAAGCGGCTGCTGGAGCACGGCGTGTACCTGTCGGAAATGCCCGGGGCGATCAATGTCGCCGTCGACGGCACCCGTGAGCCTATGCTCGACCCCACCGTCCACCGCATGATCGACCCGTGGAGCAGCACCCGTTCCAGCGGATCGCGGGCGCAGTACGCGGGCTGGGGCGGCGCGCAGGCCGATGCAACGCCGTTTGGCCAGACCTTGCAGATTGCCGGCCAGGCTTTCGATTCGGGCATCGGCGTGCTGTCGAACTCGCGCCTCCAGGTCAGGAACGCGGCAGGCCACGCGCGGCTGCTGGCCACCGTGGGCGTGGACGATAGCGCCGCCGATGCTGGCCAGGCCGTGCGGTTTTATGTGTATGGCGACGGCAAGCTGCTGGCCGAAAGTCCGGCCATGACCCTGGGCGGCAAGGCCCGGCCGATCACGGCAAATATTGCGGGCAGCAAGATCGTCGAACTGGTGGTGCGCGACGTGAAGTCCGGCGCCCGCCAGCCGGCGGTGGCAACCTGGGGCGACGTGCGCCTGATGCCCGCGGCGCCTGGGCGGGAATTCAAAATAAAAACATCAAGGTGATTCCGCGCGTTCTGATCGTGTATCCGGATGGCCCGATGGCGGCCAGCCAAGGGCTCGTTTTACCATTACTTCGGTTCCGGGGACGCAATATACCAGGCACCCAGTACCTGCTGAGGCTCATCATGACGAACCCTCTCGACGCCCATGGCAATCACGCGGTCAATACGACCTGGCTGGCGGATAATGCACACAAGACTGCCGCGCGCAGCGCTTGATATCAGTCGCGCTGATGGCAAGGATAAAAATTCAGGATTGGACTTATTTCCTGCGTGCCGTCACCATGACGTTCATCGATTCAGAGGAGTAAATATGCGTATGAACGCCATTGCCTGGCCAGCAGGTTTTGTCCCTGGCCACACCGACAATTTCGTCTCCAATGAAGTTGTCGTTGGCGGCCTGAGCGCCGCCGATATCTGGCCGTTACTGGCCACGCCGTCACGTTGGCCCACCTATTACGCCAATTCGGCCAACGTCCGTTTTGTGGACGACCGCGGCCCCGAGCTGCGCGACGGCGACCGTTTCCATTTCGAGACCTTCGGCTTTCCAGTGGCGGCGCAGTGTAACGAGTACGTGGTGCCAGCTGCCGGCACCGCCGGTCGCGTGGCCTGGCACGGCTGGGCCGGGAAGCAGGGCGCGCCCGACCGCCTCGACGTGCACCACGCCTGGCTGGTCGAGGATCTCGACGGCGGCAGGGTGCGCATCCTGACCCAGGAAACGCAAATCGGGCAACCTGCCATTGCGTTGCGCGATGCCAAGCCCAATCCGATGCTCAACGGACACCAGGACTGGCTCGACGGCCTGGTCGCCGCTGCGCGCGCCGCGGTCGCCGAAAAAACGGCGGCATAGGCAAGCGCGCCGATGGCAGACCAGTACACCGCCGCGATCACGCCAGCCCGCCTGCGGTGGGTGACCTGGCTGGTCACGGGGGCGCTGTTCATGGAGATCCTGGACGGCGCCATCATCGGTCCCGCCTTGCCGGCGATGGCGCTGGCGTTTGGTGTGGCGCCGCTCGAACTCAACATCGGCATCAGCGCTTACCTGGTGGCGGTGGGTATCTTCATTCCGGCCAGCGGCTGGATTGCCGACCGATACGGTACCCGGCGCGTATTTCTCAGCGCCCTGGCGCTGTTTACCATCAGCTCGGCGGTGTGCGGCGCCGTCGATTCGTTGCCGGCATTCGTGGCGGTGCGCATCGTGCAAGGCTTCAGCGGCGCGTTGATGGTGCCGGTCGGACGGCTGGTGATCCTGCGGTACATGCCGCAGGATAAGCTGATGGCGGCCATGTCGGCGCTGGTGTGGCCGGCACTGGTAGCGCCCGTGCTGGGGCCGCCGCTGGGCGGCTTGATTGCGCAGCACATCGGCTGGCACTGGATCTTCTTCATGAACGTGCCGCTGGGAATCGCCGCGCTAGTTGCCGCGTGGCGCCTGGTGCCCGACGTGCGCGGCGACCAGCGCACGCGGTTCGACTGGCCCGGCTTCCTGCTGTGCGGCGCCGGCACCTTCACCTTGCTCACTGGCCTGGAGCGGCTGGTGGCGGCCGTCGATGCCGTCAACGTGCTGTTGTGCATGGGCGGTGCGGCGTTGCTGGCCGCCGCGTTTCGTCATTTCAGTCGCGCCAGTGCGCCGATGCTGTCGCTGACATCGTTGCGCGTTGCCACGTTCCGCATCACCGTATTCGGTGGCACGCTGGCGCGCATGGCGATCGGCGCTGCGCCGTTCCTGCTGGTGCTGATGTTCCAGATCGGGTTTGGCCACGATGCCACCACGGCCGGCCTGCTGGTGCTGGCGCTGTTTGCCGGCAATCTGCTGATGAAGACCGTGACCACGCAGGTACTGCGCCGCTTCGGCTATCGCCGCGTACTGCTCGGCAACGGCTTGCTGTGCGCCGCCAGCCTGGTCGGTTGCGCTGCGCTCACCGCCGCCACACCGCTCTGGCTGACCTTGCCGATACTGGTATTTGCCGGCATGACGCGGTCGATGCAATTTACCGCGCTGGGCACCATCGGCTTTGCCGATATTCCCAAGGCGGACATGGCCCATGCCAATGGCTTGTCGAATACCATCGGCCAGTTGGGCATGGCGGCCGGCATCACGCTGGCGGCCATGTCGGTACGGGTGGCGCACCAGGTCACGGGAGGGCCGGCCGCACACGACTACCGGCTGGCGCTGCTGGTGCTGGCACTGACCGTGCTGGCCAGCCTGGTGGGCATCGCCCGCCTGCCGCATGACGCGGGCAACCATTTCATCGATCGCGGCAAAGGATCACCTGCGCGCAAGGCAAAGTGACGTCCATCACTGTAGTGCGCGGGGCGGGGCGTCAACGCTTGCATGCACCGCTTCTGGTCCGGCCATACGTCGACAGCCTTGCACGGTGCATGGCATTGCCATCACGATCCCCCTCACCCCCACACCGCCCTTGCGTTGATATTTATCAATTTTTTAAACCGGTATATGATGGTGTTTCCCCGCCATCGGGGTGCGCCATGCCTGCGCTGTCCGCCAATTCTCCGCTGCGACAGCATGCCCTTTCCGGCAAAGCCTGAAGTAACCGCTTGTAAGCTATGTACTCATAGCAATGACGTTTCCGCCAGCGGCACGCTGTCGCTGGCAAACCCTTTTGAAAAGGTAAACTCATGAGCCTGGAAAATAACAGCAATGCAGCAGCGCCAGTCCGTCGCAAGGGGTTTTCCCGTCGTCAGTTCATGGGCGCTGCCGTGGGCGCTGCTGTCGTGTGGGGCGGCTATTCGGTGTTTTTCGGCGGCCAGTTCCGCGCCGACAAGGCGGATCGCAAGGTGGACGTGCTGCTGATCGGCGGCGGCATCATGAGCGCCACGCTCGGCGTCTACCTGGCCGAGCTGGAGCCGGCCTGGACCTTTGAAGTGTTCGAGCGCCTGGACCAGGTTGCGGAAGAAAGTTCCAATGGCTGGAACAACGCCGGCACCGGCCACTCGGCGCTGTGCGAATTGAACTACACCCCGATGGACGACAAGGGGGTGGTGCACATCGAAAAAGCCATCGAAATCAACGAGAGCTTCCAGATTTCGCGGCAGTTCTGGTCGCACCAGGTACGCAAGGGCGTGCTGGGCAATCCGCGCGAATTCATCAATTCCACGCCGCATATGAACCTGGTGTTTGGTCCGCAGAATCGCGCGTTCATCGAGAAACGCGTGGCGGCGCTGAAAGCATCGCCGCTGTTTGCCGGCATGGAAATGACCACCGATCCGGCCACGATCAAGGAGTGGGTTCCGATCATGATGGAAGGGCGCAAGCCGGACGAGATGGTGACCGCCACCCGTTCGCCGCTCGGTACCGACGTCAACCTGGGAGCGATTACGCGCCAGTTCTACCAGCACCTTGGTCAGACAGTGGGCACAAAGATTTCTACCGGCCACGAAGTGCGCTCGATTACCCGCAACGACGATGGCTCCTGGCGCGTTTCGGCGTTCGCTATCAAGGACAGCTCAAAGATCCAGACCATCGATGCCCGCCACGTCTTCATTGGCGCTGGCGGCGCGGCCTTGCCGCTGCTGCAGTTGTCGGGGATCGAGGAAGCCAGACAATATGGCGGTTTCCCGGTGGGTGGCGAGTTCCTGGTTACCGAAAATCCGGCCATTACATCGCGCCACCTGGCCAAGGTGTATGGCCTGGCCGATACCGGTTCGCCGCCGATGTCGGTGCCGCACCTCGATACCCGCGTGCTTGATGGTAAAACCGTGCTGCTGTCGGGCCGTTTGCTACCTGGTCCACCAAGTTCCTCAAGAATGGCTCGTATTTCGACATTGCCAAGGCTACCACGCCGTCAAATGTGATCCCGCAACTGCAGGTTGGCGCCCATGAATTTGCCCTTGTGAAGTACCTGGCGCAGCAACTGGCGCTGTCGCACGAAGACAAGATGGCGGCGCTGCGCCATTACATGCCCGAGGCCAAAGATGAAGACTGGCGCCTGTGGCAGGCGGGCCAGCGGGTGCAGATCATCAAGAACATCCCGGACCAGGGCGGCGTGCTCAAGCTCGGTACCGAAGTGGTGGTGGCGGCCGACCGGTCGGTATCGGCGTTGCTGGGTGCGTCGCCGGGCGGCTCCACCTCGCCGGCGATCATGCTGTCGCTGCTGGAGAAAGTTTTTCCGGACCGCATCAAGACCGCTGCCTGGCAAGGCAAGATACGCGAAATGGTGCCGTCGTATGGCAAAAAACTCAACGGCGATCCGCAACTGCTGGCCAGCACCTGGGCCACCACGGCAGAAACATTGCAACTGGCGATAGCTTCGCCAACCCTGGACAGTGTGGTGCCGGGCACCATAGCGCCCGAGCTGCCGGGACAGGTGAAAAAAGTGCCCGATATCGCGTTGTAAGGCGTGCTATTTTTACCACTGGCAAGCGAAAAGATAGAGTTTCTTGACCAAAGCCATTGGTATTATCCACAGTCTGTGTTAGCCGGAATTTGCTTGAGGACATTTGCCTAGACAAATATAATGAAAGCTGTCCGTATAGAACAGAAAAGAGGTAACACCATGAGTCAAGCCAACAACAATGATAAAAAAGCATCTGCCGACGGCACGCGCTTTTCCCGCCGCCAGTTCATTGGCGCCACCGCAGTAGGCGTAGCAGCCGTATGGGGTGGCTACTCGGTGTTCTTCGGCGGCCAGTTCCGTGCCGACAAGGCCGACCGCAAGGTAGACGTGCTGCTGATCGGCGGCGGCATCATGAGCGCGACGCTGGGTGTTTACCTGTCCGAGCTGGAACCGGCCTGGACCTTCGAAGTGTTCGAACGCCTGGACAAGGTTGCGGAAGAAAGTTCCAACGGCTGGAACAACGCTGGCACCGGCCACTCGGCGCTGTGCGAATTGAACTACACCCCGATGGACGATAAAGGGGTCGTGCACATTGAAAAAGCCATCGAAATCAACGAGAGTTTCCAGATTTCGCGCCAGTTCTGGTCGCACCAGGTACGCAAGGGCGTGCTGGGCAATCCGCGCGAATTCATCAATTCCACGCCGCACATGAACCTGGTGTTCGGTCCGCAGAACCGCGAGTTCATCCAGAAACGCGTAGCCGCGCTGAAAGCCTCGCCGCTGTTTGCCGGCATGGAAATGACCACCGACACCGCCAAGATCAAGGAATGGATTCCGATCATGATGGAAGGCCGCAAGGCTGACGAGATGGTCACCGCCACCCGCTCGCCGCTCGGTACCGACGTCAACCTCGGTTCGATCACGCGCCAGTTCTACAAGCACCTGAGCGAAAACGCCGGCAGCAAGATTTCGACCGGCCACGAAGTGCGCTCGATCACGCGCAACGACGATGGCACCTGGCGCGTTTCGGCCTTCGATATCAAGGACAGCTCGAAGATCCAGACCATCGATGCCCGCCACATCTTCATCGGTGCCGGCGGCGCCGCCTTGCCACTGCTGCAATTGTCGGGCATCCCGGAAGCCAAGCAGTATGGCGGTTTCCCGGTGGGCGGCGAATTCCTGGTGACCGACAATCCGGCGATTACCGCGCGCCACCTGGCCAAGGTATACGGCCTGGCCGACACCGGTTCGCCACCGATGTCGGTGCCCCACCTCGACACCCGCGTGCTCGATGGCAAAACCGTGCTGCTGTTTGGCCCGTTCGCTACCTGGTCCACCAAGTTCCTCAAGAACGGCTCGTATTTCGACATCGCCAAGGCCACCACGCCATCGAATGTCATTCCGCAGCTGCAGGTTGGCGCCCACGAGTTTGCGCTGGTGAAATACCTGGCGCAGCAACTGTCGCTGTCGCACGCCGACAAGATGGAAGCGCTGCGTCACTACATGCCTGAAGCCAAGGATGAAGACTGGCGCCTGTGGCAAGCGGGTCAGCGCGTGCAGATCATCAAGAACATGCCTGACAAAGGTGGCGTGCTGAAGCTCGGTACCGAAGTCGTGGTGTCGGCAGACCGTTCGGTGTCGGCCTTGCTGGGCGCCTCGCCGGGCGGCTCGACGTCGCCGGCCATCATGCTGTCGTTGCTGGAAAAAGTGTTCCCGGATCGGGTGAAGTCCGCTGCCTGGCAAGCCAAGATTCGCGAGATCGTGCCGTCGTACGGCCAGAAACTCAATACCAATCCGGAACTGCTGGCTGCCACCTGGGCCGCCACCGCCGCGACCCTGCAACTGACGGTCGCTTCGCCCAGCCTGGTTGGCTGGACGCCAGGCGCGGCTGCCGCCGAGCAGCCGGGTCAATTGAAACGCGTGCCCGATATCGCGCTGTAAGGCTCCGGCCCGTCGCTTGCATGTATTTGCCTAGGCAAGTATCATGCGGCTTCTTTATCGGAGGCGAACATGCAGCAACGGGTCGATAGCGGTATCGATTACCTGACCGGTGGTGGCCTCGGCTACCTGGTAAATACCGTGCGCAACCGGATTTTCGCTGCGCTCGAGACCGAATTGGCGCCGCTGGAATTAACCTCGGCCCAGTTCGTGGTGGTGATCGCCGCCATGCGCGGCCGGGCGCGCACCGTCAACGAATTCTGCGCCTACGCCGGCGTGGAACCGGGCGCCATGTCGCGCCTGCTCGACCGCCTGGAAACCAAGGGCATCGTCCGGCGCGTACGGGACGACGCCGACCGCCGCCAGGTGCAGGTCGAACTGACCGACAAGGGCGAACAATTGTCGCCGCAAATCATGCCCGTCATCGCCCAGGTGTACGGCCAATTCCTCGACGGCTTTTCAGCCGAAGAAGCGCAGCTGCTGCAATCGCTGCTGCAACGCATGCTCGACAACGGCGCCTGATAACCCCAAGTTAAGCTCCGCCTGTCCGTCTTCCCCGCCTAGTTCAGATTCGCCTGTCCGTCATACCGCGCAGGCGGGTATCCAGTTTCTGCGCACCTCGTCGAAACGCTGGCAAAATTGGGTCCCCGCCTGCGCGGGGACGACGTTTTCAGGCTAACAAATAACGACGAGGGTCAGTTCCGACATTCGGACACAAGCCGGGCGCTCAGCGTCCCAGCTCCATCACCTTGCTCCACGCAGCCACAAAATCGCCGATGAATTTTTCTTCGCCATCGGCGCTCCCGTACACCTCGGCAATCGCGCGCAGGTGGGCATTCGAGCCAAATACCAGGTCCACCCGGCTGGCGCGCCAGGTAATGGCGCCGGTTTTGCGATCGCGGCCTTCGAATGCCTCGGCTGCGGCAGTGGTGGGCGTCCACACCGTGCCCATGTCGAGCAGGTTGACGAAGAAGTCGTTGCTGAGCGTGCCGCGGCGGCTGGTGAACGCGCCGGCGTCATGCGCGCCTTGCACGCCCAGCACGCGCAGGCCGCCCACCAGCACCGTCATCTCGGGGGCCGTGAGCGTGAGCAGTTGCGCACGGTCCACCAGCAGTGCTTCGGCCGGCACCGCGTAGCGGGCTTTCTGGTAATTGCGGAAGCCGTCGGCAAGCGGCTCCAGCACCTCGAACGATGCCACATCGGTTTGCGCCTGCGAGGCATCGGTGCGGCCCGGCGTGAACGGTACCGTTACCGCATGCCCCGCCTGTTTTGCCGCCTGTTCCACGGCAGCGGCGCCGGCCAGCACGATCAGGTCGGCCAGCGAGACGCGCTTGCCGCCAGGTGCTTTGCCGTTGAAGTTGCCCTGCAAGGTCTCCAGGGTGGCGAGCACGGTGGCCAGCTGGGCCGGCTGGTTGACGGCCCAGTCCTTTTGCGGCGCCAGGCGCACCCGCGCGCCATCGCTGCCGCCGCGCAGGTCGGAGCCGCGATAGGTGGCGGCGGAGGCCCAGGCGGTGGCTGCCAGTTCCGACACCGTCAGGCCGGTCGCCAGGATTGCCGCCTTGAGCGCGGCAATGTCGGCAGCGTCGATCAGCGGATGGTCGAGCGCCGGTACCGGGTCTTGCCAGATAAATTCCGTGGCCGGCACTTCGCTGCCGAGGTAGCGGCTTTTCGGCCCCATGTCGCGGTGCGTGAGCTTGAACCAGGCGCGGGCAAAGGCGTCGGCAAACTGATCGGGGTCGGCCAGGAAGCGGCGCGCAATCGGCTCATACACCGGATCGACGCGCAAGGCCAGGTCGGTGGTCAACATGGTAGGCAGCAGTTTTTTCGATGCATCGTGGGCGTGCGGAATGATCGCCTGCGCATCCTTGGCAAACCACTGGTGGGCGCCGGCCGGGCTTTTGCCGAGCTGCCATTCAAAGCCGAACAGGTGTTCGAAGAAATCGTTGCTCCACCGGGCCGGGGTTTTGGTCCAGGTCACTTCCAGGCCGCTGGTAATGGTGTCGCCGCCTTTGCCAGTACCAAACTTGTTATGCCAGCCGAAACCCTGGGCGGCAATGCCTGCCGCTTCCGGTTCCGGTCCCACGTTGTCGGCCGGGCCGGCGCCGTGGGTTTTGCCGAAGCTGTGGCCGCCCGCGATCAGGGCCACGGTTTCTTCGTCGTCCATGCCCATGCGGGCAAAGGTGTCGCGGATATCGCGCGCGGCCAGCAGCGGGTCGGGATTGCCGTCCGGTCCTTCCGGGTTCACGTATATCAGACCCATCTGCACGGCGGCCAGCGGGTTTTCCAGGTTGCGGCTGTGGACGTCGCCATCGGCATCGTCATCGGACACCAGCACGCCGCCAGCCTTGTCCACGCCGTGGCTGCCGTGGGCATAGCGCAGGTCGCCGCCGAGCCAGGTGGTTTCGCGGCCCCAGTACACGTCCTGGTCCGGTTCCCAGGTGTCGACGCGGCCACCGCCAAAGCCGAGCGTTTTGAAGCCCATGGTTTCCAGCGCGACATTGCCGGTGAGGATGATCAGGTCGGCCCACGAAATCTTGCGGCCATATTTTTGCTTGACCGGCCAGATCAGCCGGCGTGCCTTGTCCAGGCTGACGTTGTCGGGCCAGCTGTTCAGCGGCGCATACCGCTGCTGGCCACGGCGGGCGCCGCCACGGCCGTCGCCGGTGCGATAGGTACCCGCGCTGTGCCAGGCCATGCGGACAAACAGTCCGCCGTAGTGGCCGAAGTCGGCCGGCCACCAGTCCTGCGAGTCGGTCATCAACGCTGCCAGGTCGCGTTTGACGGCGGCGAGGTCGAGGCTGGAAAATTCCTTGCGGTAGTCGAAGTCCGCACCCATCGGGTCAGACTTGGCCGAGTGCTGGTGCAGCAGATCGAGTCGCAGCTGGTCGGGCCACCAGTCGCGGTTGGTGGTGCCGGCATTGTTGGCCTGGCTGAAAGGGCACTGCGGTGGGCTGGTGGGGTTGCTCATTTTTTTCCTTTAGCTAAGTAATGTGACAGTTGCGCATCCTTGCCGGCGTAGCGGTGGAACAGTCCCGATGGCAGCACCCGGGCGGGTGCCATCTGGCACGTCAGCCCCTGTATGGTCTCATAGCGGGCGGCCGCTGTCGCGGTGAGAAATTGCCGGGCTTATACCGTACCGGCTCGGAGCACACCGGTGGCCGGCTGGCCAGCCTGGTGGACGTCGTAGAGTGGCAAGGGGAGGGGACTGCTGTGAGGGCTAGTCAGCGGCCCAGGTAGGGCAGCTGGGCGGTGACCAGGATCGGATAACTCATCTGCGTTATGCTGGGAAAAAAAATATCATCGACCGTCATCTGGATATTCACGCTGACCGTGGTGGGCCTGGCATTCCCGGAGCAATTGAAGTTATTGCAAGAGATGGTGATCGATGGCGGCGCGTACGGCCTCAAGTCGGCCAGCATCGCGCTTGCCATTTGTTGAGCCACGGCCACGACGACGGGCGCGCGGCTAGGGTGGGTCATTTCGCTCAGAGGAATTTTGGACAGGTACCGGACCGCATTGTGCGCGGCCGTCTGCGCCGTGATCACGTGATACTGGTACCAGCCTATGTAGAGCGGAAAGGTCATCAAGACCACCACCAGCGGGATCAGCAACGCGAATTCAACCGCCGCCACGCCCCCGGTCCGGCTACCTCTGCGATCCATCAGCTTCACGCGCGCTCCTCAAGGGGACTGGCTTACATGCCGTCAGGAAATTTGATGATAGCGTGGCGTTGTAGGGCGGCATTGATGTATGTCGAACACCGCCGCAGCGACACGACGGACCAGTGCAGTAATCACCTGGCGCACGCAACACCCTGTGGGCGGCCGCCCCGCTCGCAGCAGGGACCGGCTCCTACCTGCAATGTCGCGTGTGTCCTACGCGGACCAGGCCGGCACGGGCGCATCATTTCCATGCAAGTTACCGCATCCGAACGCGGTCACACCAAGGAGCATAGCGATGAACCTGACTACACCAACCACCATCGGCGAACTGCGCCGTCTAGTTGCCGCTGCCGACGACCAGGCCGGCGCGCATATGTTATGGATCGATACCAGCGGCGAAGTGCACCTGACGCCGTTAGCCGTGCAGGCCACGCGCACTGGCGCTGGCATCCACACGCCCGCTGCGCGGCTGCGGTTTGCCGCGTTTGCGCCGGGCGACGGCATGGTGGGACCGCAGGCGGCGCGCAATGACCGTCTGATCGGCGAGCTGTATTTCAGCATCCTCCATCACTGGCTGCATGCGGGCGACGCGCCACCGGGAACGCTCGATGTCGAGCTCGACGAGTTCGAACGCCATGCCCCATGGGCGTCGACGGCCAGCGGCGCCGTGTGGCAGCGCCCGGCGTCGCACCATGTCGGCTGCGCCCGTTCGTGATGTGTTGTGAGGTAAGCACGCCGATGTCCGCGCCGCAGCCGCGTGCAATCAAGCCAGGCCGGTGATCTCGCCGATGTCGGCATAAGCAGCGCGCAGCCGGTGCAAGGCGCCTTGCGCCATGGCCTTCAGACGGGCATCGTCCAGCGCACCGTCTTCGCGTTTGCCGGCCACGTGGTCGCGGGCGCGCTCGATCCAGCCGCCCACCCGCCGTGCTTCGCGCTGGAAGTCGATGATGGGGCCGGCCAGGCGGTCGGAATTGAGTTCGAACACGGGAATGCTTTCCACCCGTTCCAGCGACTTGGCAAACTTGCGCGGGTCGTAGTGCGGCGCGAACGGTGCCACCAGCGGGGCATCGGCATCGTCGAACTGGTCGGCGACGTCCAGGCACTGGTGGTAAAGATCGTCAAGCACAGCTTTCACGGCCGCCCATTTCTCGCGCTTGGCCAGCAGGGCCATACGCTGCGCATGGTCGTCCTCGCGCTCGCTTTGCCAGCGGCCGATCAGATAAGAGCCGAAAATCGCGCCCACCGAGCCGAACGCTTGCACCCAGGCCGCCCATTCCGATTTATCGAGGTCGCTGGCCACGCCCACCGACACCAGCGTGGCAAAGACCGCGCTCACTGCCGCCGCCACCGCCAGCCGTTTCCCTATACGTTTCGAAGTTTTCATTGTTCATCATTGACCCGGCGCTTGCCGTAGTTGCAGCCGCGCTGCCTCGATCTGGCGCACGGTCCGGTCGGTATCGTACGGCGGTTGCAGGAAACCGCGCAAGGCGTCATAAGCGGGAGGCACCAGCGCAGCCCTGGCGTCGCGGTCGAAAAAATAGGTGTGGCCGGCCGCCGCGTTCCAGATTGCCGCCGTGGCCGCACCCAGTTGCACGGTGGGCGAGACCGGCCCGGCAAACGGCGCCAGGGTCTGGTCGGCTTCGGCAATCCGGCGCAGGGCGTCGCCGTCGGCCAGGAAAGCAAGAAAGCGGTCGCGCGCGGCCGGATGGCGCCCGCGCGCCGGCAATACCAGCACGTCGAGCGGGGCCTCTTCGTAGACCGGCATGCCGGGTGTGAGCGTCGGGAACGAAAAAAAGCCCATGTCGGCAGCAATCGCCGCCGGGAACCGGGCCGCCACAAAGCTGCCGGCCAGGGTCATGCCCACGCGATTGCGGTAGACATAGGGCAGCACGCGGTCATATTCCTGGTCGAGCGTGGGGGTGAAAAAATAATCGCGGCGCAAGAGGTCGCCCCAGGTGTCGAGGACGTGCCGCACCCGCGCATCGGTAAACGCGATGTCGCCGCGCAGCAGCTTGCGGTGAAACTCGATGCCGTGCAGGCGCAGGTTCAGGTAATCGAACCAGGCGGCAGCGGGCCAGCCGCTGCGCGCGCCCAGTCCCAGCGGCGTGACCCCGGCCGCCTTCAGCCGCGCGCACACTTGCAGGAATTCGGCCCACGTGGTTGGTGGCTGCAGTGCCAGTTGCCGGAACAGCGATTTGCGGTAGACGAAGCCCCACGCATAGTAATACAGCGGAAAACCATAGACCTTGCCGTCGATGCGGGTGCCGTCAAGGGTGCCCGGTAAAAACTTGCGGCCGGCCAGCCGCGTCAGCATGGCGGCATCGAGCGGCGCCAGCAAGCCGTGGCTGGCGGCATCGCGCAGGCGTTCGCCCGCGTACCAGAACGCCAGGTCGGCATGGCCGGTGCGCAGGCGCGCCTGGACGTCGCGCTTGTATTGCTCTTGCGGAAAGCCGTTATTGATGACTTCGATGTCGGGATTGGCGGCGGCAAACTGGTCGACTATCGCCAGCCAGGCGCTGCGCTGGGCGCTGTTCGAGATGACGTAATCGATTACCAGTTGCTCGGCTGCGGCCGGCTGCCACGCCAGCACTATCGCGCACAGCCCACCGCACAGCCAGCCGTACCACCGGCTGCGCAGCCACGGCTGCGGCCGGCGGCGCTCAGGTGCGGTGGCGTGGGATGGCAAGGTCATGATGGCGTCGTTGTCGTGGTCTGCCAGCCTGGACGGCAGGGAGTGGCATCGATACTAACACCTGGACACGGTCGGTATCGTGCATTCATGCGCGTAATAAACTAATTTTGCTTGAACGGGGCCGATCCCGCGCCATGCAGCAACGCCACGCTCAAGGTGATGGACGCCGGTTAAATGGGCGCGCGGCAGGCTGCCGTTGCCGTCAATACCGCATGGTATAGGTCAGCGAGCCGTAACCCTTGCGGCGGCTGGTGACGGTGGTGAGCGAGCTGGCGTTTTGCAGCGAAAACGACAGCGACCCGTCATCCCAGCCATAGGCAATGCCCGCTACTGCCGCCACCTGGGTTTCGCGCAGCTTGGCGGTGCTGCCCTGGGCCGGCTGGTTGCTGCCTACACCCATCTGCGAAAACACCCGGTCCGCATGCACGCCCGCGTACACGAACCAGCCCCGTCCCAGCACGCTGGGGTCGGCCGTGCGCATCGATTGCCGCACCGCCGTCGGGTAGCTGCGTTGCAGGCCGGTCCCATAGCGCAGCAGCAGGCTGGCGCCGGCCGACGACTGCCAGTTGCCCAACGATGCGCCGCCGAGGGCGATCAGGTCGCCGGACGGCACTGCATCGTTGGCGGCGCCGAAGGGCACGCGCACCGCGCGGTAGCGGTCCACGCCGATCAGCGCGTGGTTGTGGACCTGGTAATCCCAGCCCTGCGGCCGGTCCGAACCGGTCAGCCGGTGGATCAGGGTCTGGCTCTGGCGCGCGCCGGAGGCGGGGCCGATCATGCCGAGGTTGACGGCCAGGGTGTCGGCAATGTCGCCGTGCACCGAGACTTGCGCGGCGCGGAACCACAGCGCGCCCAGGTACGGCGCGTCGGCCGGATCGGGCACCTTGCGGGTGATGTCGGCCGGCGTCACCATCACCTGGTTCAGCGACGACAGCGCCAGCGTGGCCGGCCCCAGGCCCAGCCAGCCTGCTACCGGCGCCAGCAGCCATTGCGGCGCGATGGCCGCTTCATCGGGCGCGGTGGTGCGCAGATAGGCCAGGGCGATGCCGTTGGTATAGCCGCCGCCGTCGGTGCCGGCAAAAATATCGTTTTGCAGGGTGGCCGACAGCCGGGTTTCCTCGGCGCCGGCAGGCGCGGTCCACAGCAGTGACGACAAGAACAGGGGCAGGGCAAGGCGCGGCAGGGAAGGCGTGGTCATGGTCTGGGTGGGTTGTGGGGCATTGTTGTTATTCGATTTTTCTTGCGTCGTATTATCGGACAAATCGCGCGCGTTTGCTGGCGACCGCCAATATTGGCCGTACCATCCGGCGGCGCGCGGGCACTTGCGAGCGCAGCTGATCTGCCGGATAAAGCAATACTTCACATTCAAATGGTCGGCGCCGTGCAGTACAGCGCAATGGCCAACGTCAGCAGCGGTGGCGCGAAACAGGCAACTGCGCGGTCGCGGGAACTGGCAACACGCAATCAGGCCGGCGGCCTGCACGCCGAGGCCAGCCTGTATGCCAGCGGTGCGTATGTCGATGCGGTTATCAAGGAGGAGAAACCGAACTTCGGTTGCAAGTGCCGTTTTCGCCGCGCCACGAGGGCACGGCGGGCATCGGTTACCGCGCGGGCAGGTGGAGCGCCAGTCGGCACAGCATGTTCGAGGGCGGTAACACTTGTTATGTGCGCTCGTTCGACGACAACAACCAGGGCAAATACCTGGCCCAGCCGCATACCGTGTACCTGCAGCTGGGCAGCCGGTTCCAGCGGTCAGATGGCCACTGCGCCACCGGCCACGGCCAGCATGGCGCCGCTCATGTAACTGCCTTCGTCCGATGCCAGCAGCACGTACGAGCCGGCCAGTTCGGCCGGCTGGCCGGGGCGTTTCAGCGGCACTTGCTGGCCGAATTTTTCGATCTGCTCCGGCTTCATGGTGGACGTGATCAGCGGTGTCCAGATCGGGCCGGGCAGCACGGAGTTGGCGCGGATGCCCTGCGCGGCCAGCAGCTGCGCCAAACCCGACGTGAAATTCATGATCGCACCCTTGGTAGCGGAATAGGCGAGCTGGCCCGGCTGCGGCGTCTTGCCGTTGATGGACGCCGTGTTGATGATGGACGCACCGGGCTTGAGATGCGGCAGCGCGGCCTTGACGATGTAAAACATCGCATGCAGATTGACGTTGAAATGGCGCTGCCAGTCGTCCACGCTGATCTCGGCTATGCTGTCGGCGCCTTGCTGGAACGCGGCATTGTTGACGATGACGTCAAGCTGCCCCAGTTCGCTCACGGCGCGGTCCACCAGCGCCTGGCAGTGCGCCGGATCGGCCACATCGCCCGCCACCAGCACGGCGCGGCGGCCCGCCTGCTCCACCCAGCGCGCGGTTTCCTCGGCGTCCTGCTGTTCTTCCAGGTAGGAAATCAGCACGTCGGCGCCCTCGCGCGCGTAGGCAATTGCCACGGCGCGGCCGATGCCGCTGTCGGCGCCGGTAATCAGCGCCACCTTGCCGGCCAGCCTGCCGCTGCCGTGGTAGCTGTGTTCGCCGTGGTCGGGACGCGGTTGCATGGCGTCGGTGGTGCCGGGGTACGGCTGTTGCTGCGGCGCGAATGGCGGCTGCGGATGGTGGGGGACGGCGGTGTCGGTCATGGTCATTCCTTTTATGTGAAAAATTAGGCGCCCAGGTGGCTGGTGCGGGCAAGTTCGTGGATCAGCGCCACGTGGGAAAAGCGTTGCGGGAAGTTGCCCGGGTGTGCGCCGCGCAGGTCGCCGAACAGGGCGTCATCGGCAATCGCGCGGGGGGCAGGGCGGGCAGACGGCGTGGGCATGGGCAGTGGCGATGAGGGGACCAGCACAGCCTATACCGGGGCCGGCACAGCTACCGTGCGGTGGCTAACCGCGCGCGGCCGACCGCCCCCCACTGCACTTTGGTGCAACAAAGCATGATCTTGAGGTAAACTGCCTGATTCGCCACCCTTGCACCACGAACCCATACATGCTCTCCCATCCACGGCGCACCTATCCCCTGCGGCATCTGCTGATCATGCTGACCGCCATCGGGCTGCTGCCGCTGGCATTGCTGGGCACCTGGAGCATCCACACGGCCAGCCAGTACCAGCAGCGCGAACAGCAGCGCCTGATGCTGGACCTGGCGCGCGCGCTGTCGAGCGCGGCCGATGCCGAACTCGATGGCGCGGTGGCCATCCTCAACGGTCTCGGGCGCGCGCCGGAATTGCAGGACGGCGACCTGCGCGCCTTCCACGGCGTGGCGCTCACGCTGGTGAAGGCGCAGCCCGAGTGGCTCGGGGTGATCCTTACCGATAATGCTGGCAAGGTCCTGTTGCGCACCATGGACACCTATGGTGCGCCGGCGCCGCCGGTGGCCGATCCCGACAGCCTGCGCGAGGCGCTGCTCACGCGCCAGCCGGTGGTGGGCAAGATTGCGCGCGGCGTGCGCGGCCAGCCGGCGTTTCCGGTGCGGGTGCCGGTCATCACCGCGTCCGGCAAACTGTATACGCTGACGGCCGTGATCCGGCCCGACCGCCTGGTGCGCCTGCTGGAGCGCCAGCAGGTGCCGGGCGGCGCCGTCACGGCGATCCGCGACAGCGGCCGCGCGGTGGTGGCGCGGTCGCGCAACCAGGACGGCATCGTCGGTGCGCCGCCGAGCCCATCGCTGCTGGCGCTGATTTCCGCCCATGGCGCCGAAGGCGTGGGCACGGCCCGCACCACCGAAGGCGCCGACATGGTCACCGCTTACACCACGCTGTCGCACTTCAACTGGATGGCGGTAGTGGGCCGTCCGGCCGAACAATTGCATGCGGCCGCGTTGCAGGGACTGGGCGTGTATGGCGCCGGCATCGCCGTGTCGCTGTTGCTGGGCATCGTGCTGGCGTCGCTGCTGTCCAAGCGGCTGGTGGCGACCATCCGCGCCATGCAGCAGAATGCCGCCGCGCTGGGGTCGGGCGCGGCGCTGACCGTGTCGACGTCGTCGATCACCGAGGTGGAGCAGATCGGTCAGGCGCTGGCGCAGGCCGATGCGCGCCGCAATGAGCGCGAACGCGAGCGCAAGCTGCTGCTCGATACCCTGAACCAGGCGCTGGCCAGCCACCAGGCCGCGCTGGCCGATGCGCGCCGCGCCGGTCGCGCCAAGGATGAATTCCTCGCCGTGCTTGGGCACGAGCTGCGCAATCCGCTCAGTCCCATCGTCACGTCGCTCGACTTGCTGGACTTGCGCAACGATCCGGCCAGCCGCCGCGAGCGCGGCGTGATGCGGCGCCAGGTGGACCACTTGCGCCGGCTGGTCGACGATTTGCTCGACGTCTCGCGCATCATCTCGGGCAAGCTGCAAATCGACCTGCGCCCGCTCAACCTGGCCGACGTGGTGCGCCATGCGGTAGCGGCAGTGGCGGACCAGCCGGTATCGATCACGCTGCCGGCGGCGGTGTGGGTGGAGGGCGACGACAGCCGCCTGACCCAGGTGCTGAACAACCTGCTGTCGAACGCCGCGCGCTTTGGCAGCACCACTACCCGCATCACGCTGGCCGCCGACCACGAACATGGCCTGGCGCGGCTGGTGGTGACTGACGACGGCATCGGCATGAACACCGAGCTGCTGGCGCGCGTGTTCGAACCGTTCCAGCAGGCGCCGCAATCGCTGGCGCGGCGCACCGGCGGCCTCGGCCTGGGGCTGGCCATCGTGCGCAAAATCGTGGAACTGCATGGCGGCCAGGTGGCGGCCAGCAGCGCCGGCCCGGGCGAGGGCAGCAGCTTCGAAGTGGCGCTGCCGCTGGTGGCCGCGCCGGTACCGCCAGCGGCGGCCGAGGCGGCAGCACAGCACGCGGGCCTGCACGTGCTCCTGGTGGACGATAATCTCGACGCTGCCAACGCCGGCGCCGAACTGCTGGTGCTGATGGGGCACGACGTGCGCACCGCCCACCATGGCGCGGCCGCGCTGGCCGCCGTGCGCGAGCGCATGCCGCAGGTGGCCATCCTCGACATCGGCCTGCCCGACATGGACGGCTATGCGCTGGCCGCCGCGATCCGGTCCGAACCGGGCGGCGCTGCCGTACGGCTGGTGGCGCTGACCGGTTACGGCCAGAAGGAAGACGTGGAGCGCGCGTATGCGGCCAGCTTCAACCTGCACCTGACCAAGCCGGCATCGTTGAAGGATTTGCAGTTGGCCACTGCGCCGATGGCGCGTTGACGGTTATTGCACGGCCGGTTATTTCGGCTGGGTGTAGATGGTGATGGGCGCAGCCGGGGTGACCGGCACCACCGGCGCCCTGGGCATGGCGTAGTTGAGCACGAACGTGATGATGGTAATGGCGGCCACGCCCAGTCCGACCACCATGCCGACGATCCAGCGGATGGTCTCGTTGGAAGTGCGGTGGATTTCGGATTTGAGCTCACCCATTTTTTGGGTCAGTTCAGTTTTCAATTCGCCCACCTTTTCGCCCAGATCGGCCTTGGTCGCCATATCCTCCAGGCGCGACTCGATGCGCGCCAGCCGTTCTCCGGTGACGGCAGCAAATTCTTCGAGCCTGATGACGCGGTGATCGATGTCCATGCGCCGATGTTAGGACGCGCCCCCGCACGCGTCAAGCAAGCTCAAGCAACCTCGAACCTGCCAACCATTCCGGTGACCGCCGACCGGCGGCACATTGCTCAGCGACGTGATTGTTTGCTGGCGACAGCCGAAATATGTGCGGAGAGGGCGCGCCGGCCCGTCTTATGGATGTGTATCTCCCCCCGGTAACGGGTTTGGCGCGGCTTCGGCCGCGTTTTTTTTGCGCACCCACGGCGCCGGTGCGGCGACCGCAGCCCGCCTAGACTTGCCTGGCAGGCCGGTCCTGGCCCTCGATAAAACCACTGGGTGTCATGGCCGTCACCTGGCGAAACGCAGCGGAGAACGCTGCCGTGCTGGAAAAACCAAGCGCGCTCGATACCTGGGCAATGGTATGGCCGCGCGCCAGCCGGTCCATGGACTGGACGATGCGCGCGCGCTGGCGCCACAGCTTGAACGACAGCCCGGTTTCCGCCAAAAATACCCGGCTGATGGTGCGCACCGACGTGGCCGCGCGCGCCGCGATGTCGTCCACGGCCAGGCGGTTGCGGTAATCGATGGCCGCCACTTCGGCCACGCGGCGCCCGACGGCGCTGGTGGGCAGCGGCAGAAAAGTGGGGGCATCGGCGGTCTCGGTCAGTTCGTGCAGCATCAGCCGCACCACCAGCTCGGTCTTGTCGGGCGCCATGGCACTGTCGAAGGCGGTATCCAGCAATGCGCGCAGCAGGGTGGTCACGCGCATGGCGAACACCCGTTCCAGCGGCGCCGGCGGCGCCCAGGCTGCGGCCACCGCCGGGGTCCAGTGCACCATCCACAGGTCGGCATCGGCCAGCACTTCCACCCGGTGCGCCACCTGCGCCGGGATCCACACACCGAGCTGCGGCGGCACCAGCCAGCGTCCGGCCTCGGTATGCACCTGCACCATGCCCGACGCCGCAAAGGTCAGTTGCGCCTCGACGTGGGCGTGCAGCGGAGCGCCGCCACCGCGCGGCTTGAAGCCCCGGTGCAGCGAAAAAGATGGTGTTTGCATATTGGCCTGTGAGCGATGCCGGTTGGCGCCACATCGTAAAGCGGTTCCCCTATCATGGCAAGCCACACCTTACAAGGAGCAGCGCATGCAGGCAGTTATCATCGAGCAGTACGGCGACAACAGCGTGGTACAACTGGCGCAGGTCGAGCGTCCCTTCCCGCAAGCGGGCGAGTTACTGATCGCCGTGCACGCGGCCGGGGTCAACCCGGTGGACTGGAAGATCCGCAACGGCGCCGGCCAGCGCATGGGCCTGACGCTGCCGATCCGGCTTGGCGGCGAAATCAGCGGCATCGTGGAGCAGGTGGGCGCCGGCGTTACCGGTTTTCAGCCCGGCGATGCGGTCTACGGCATCATCCCGGCAGGCGGCTTTGCCCGATACGCGGTGGCCAGCGCCAGCGCCATGGCGCTTAAACCTGGCAACCTGGATTTTATCGAGGCAGCGGCAACCGCGCTTGGCGCCCTCACGGCGTGGCAGGCCATGTTCGGCCTGGCGCAACTGGCCGCGGGCCAGCGCGTGTTGATTACCGGTGGATCGGGCGGGGTGGGCTCGCTGGCGATCCAGCTGGCCCGCGCTGCCGGCGCCCATGTCACCGCGATGGCATCCACCCGCAACGAGGCATACGTGCGCAGCCTGGGCGCGGACCAATTCATCGATTACACCGCGCAGCCGTTCGAGCAGATGGCGCGGGACTTCGATGTGGTGTTCGATACGGTGGGAGGCGATACGTACCAGCGGGCGTTTGCCGTGCTCAAGGCAGGCGGCTTCCTGGTGACAGCGGTGGCGTTTCCCGGCGCCGCGGACGGGCAGCGCGGCGTGCGCGTGGCGCGGGTGCAGTGCCAGCCCGATGCGGCGCAGCTGGCGGCCATCGGCGCGCTGGTGCAAGCCGGTCAGCTGAAACCCCACGTGGCGACGGTGTTGCCGCTGGCGGCAATCCGCGAGGCGCTGGCGCTTTCCGAAGCGGGCCGCACGCGCGGCAAGATCGTGCTCGACCTGCGCTGAACCGGCCATCACCATCGCGCCACACCGGGCCAGCCGGTGCTGTGGCGCCGCGCGCACCGGGTTGGGCATGGTATGATCGGCGCCCGTATTTGTGAATGTTTACTGCCATGTCATCCCAGAAGTTATCCAAGGCTTTCATCATCGTCGCCCTGATTGCCGTTGCCTGTTCCGTGGTCGGCTACGTGTTCGTGGTGCTGGCCGACTACACCGATTGCGAGCGCATCGAGGCTGCCGAACTCAAAAAAGGCAACAAGGTATCGTGCCGCGACGTCAAGGCCAAATCGGCCGTGGAATAAACCATAAGCGGATAAGCGGAGCAATGGCGGCGCAGTGTGTGCTGCCCCACACTGAGCTTGGCTGCAGATGGATACAGTGGAGTGATTCCCCCTCTACGTAAAAAATCCGCCATGAATGCTCCCTTATCGGTACCACTGGCGCCAGCTGCGCCCGGCGCACCCGTCGCCACTTATCCCGTCGCGCTGACCATCAATGGCAGCCGCCACGACTTCCAGGTGGAAGCCTGGGTTACGCTGCTCGACCTGCTGCGCGAACGCGCGGGGCTTACCGGCTCCAAGAAAGGCTGCGACCACGGCCAGTGCGGCGCGTGCACCGTGCTGGTGGGCGGGCGCCGCATCAACGCGTGCCTGACCCTGGCCGTCATGCAAAACGGTAAAGAGATCACCACGGTGGAAGGCCTGGCGCAGGGCGGCCAGCTGCACCCTTTGCAGCAGGCCTTCATCGATCACGACGCCTTCCAGTGCGGCTACTGCACCTCGGGCCAGCTGTGTTCGGGCGTGGGGCTGATGAACGAGGGCCACGCCTGTTCCACCGCGCAGGTGCGTGAGCTCATGAGCGGCAACATCTGCCGCTGTGGTGCCTACCCCGGCATCGTCGCTGCCGTCACCGAGGTAATGGGCATTACCGCGCCGGACGATCCGGCCCGCCCATGGCAGCCTGGCACGGTGCCCGCATGAATCCCGTCACCTACCTTGCCGCCACCGACGTCACCAGCGCGCTGGCCGGCCTGTACGCAGGCGTGGATGCCAACGCCACGCCATCGAAACCGATTGCCGGCGGCACCAATCTGCTCGACCTGATGAAGGAACGCGTGATGCACCCGCAGCAGTTGGTGGACATCAACGCGCTGCCGCTGGACGATATTTCGCCCATGCCCGACGGCGGCCTGCGCCTGGGCGCCACCGCGCGCAATGCCGATACCGCTTACCACCCGCTGGTGCGCCAGCAGTACCCGATCCTTACCGCCGCCATCCTGGCCGGGGCGTCGCCGCAAATTCGCAACATGGCCAGCAATGGCGGCAACCTGCTGCAACGCACGCGCTGCCACTACTTTTACGACGCCACGGTGCCGTGCAACAAGCGCGCACCGGGCACGGGCTGTTCCGCCATCGGCGGCCTCACGCGCCAGCACGCCATCCTGGGCGCCAGCGAGCATTGCATCGCCACCCATCCGTCCGATATGTGCGTGGCGCTGGCCGCGCTGGGCGCCGTGGTACACGTGCGTTCCGCCGCCGGCGAGCGGCGCATTGCATTCAGTGATTTCCACCGCCTGCCCGGCGAACATCCCGAGCAGGACACGGTGCTCGCTGCCGGTGAACTGATTACCGACATCGAGCTGCCGCCGGCGAGCCAGTTCGCCGCGCACAGCGCTTACCTGAAATTCCGCGACCGCGCGTCGTACGCGTTCGCGCTGGTATCGGTGGCCGCCATGCTCGACGTGGGCGAGGACGGCATGGTGCGCGACGCCCGCATTGCCCTGGGCAGCGTGGCCCACAAGCCTTGGCGCGTGCCGGCGGCAGAACAGATGCTGATCGGCCGCCAGGTGGACGCCGTGGCGTTTGCCGAAGCGGCAGACCTGCTGCTGGCGGGCGCCCGCGGCCAGGGCGACAACGACTTCAAGCTGGTCATGGCGCGCCGCGCCGTGATCCGCGCGCTCACCCAGGCGGTGGAGGGCACCCACGACAACACCGATGAACATGACGACGAATTAACCGGCACCACGCCGGACCAGGAGCCAACGTGACCGATCTGATCCCAGCACTGCGCACCCCGGTGGCCGAACCAGGCACCGGTACCATCAAAATCGGCGACGCCGTCGCCCGCGTGGACGGCCGCGACAAGGTCACCGGCCAGGCCCGCTACGCGGCCGAATACTGGCCAGAACCGCAGGAAGCCGGCCTGCTGTACGGCGTGGTGGTCAACAGCGCCATCGCCAAGGGTTATATCAAGGGCCTCGATACCGATGCTGCGCTGGCAGTACCGGGTGTGGTGGACGTGATCTGGCACGACAACCGACCCAAGATCCGCTCGTTCGACATTTTTTACAAGGACATGACGGCCCCCGGCGGCTCGCCATACCGCCCGCTGTACGACAACGCCGTCCACTACAGCGGCCAGCCGGTGGCGCTGGTGGTGGCCGACAGCTTCGAAGCGGCGCGCCATGCAGCAGCGCTGGTGCGCGTGGACTATGACGTGGAACCGCACGAAACCTCGTTGCTCGAGCATACCGGGCGCGCCCACAAGCCCAGCCGTCTGAAGGCCGGCTACACGCCGCCGCCCGACGTCAAGGGCCATCCCGACCAGGTGTGGGACCAGGCCGCGGTGAAAATCGAGGCCGGCTACTACAGCGGCGTGGAACACCATAACCCGCTCGAACTGTTTGCCACCACGGTGCTGCGCGCCGCCGACGGCCACCTGACCATTTACGACAAAACCCAGAGTTCGCAAAACAGCCGCTGGTACGTCTCGCACGTGTTCGGGCTGTCCAAGGACAAGGTCACCGTGCGCAATCCCTATGTGGGCGGCGCGTTCGGCTCCGGCCTGCGCCCGCAGTACCAGCTGCCGCTGGCGGTGATGGCTGCGCTCAAGCTCGAACGCTCGGTACGCGTGGTGCTCACGCGCCAGCAGATGTTCACGTTCGGCCACCGTCCCGAAACCCAGCAGCGTTTAAAACTGTCGGCCGACGCCGACGGCACACTCACGTCCATCATCCACGAAGCGGTAGCCGAAACCTCGCGCTACGAAGACTACGTGGAGGTGGTGGTCAACTGGTCGGGCGAGCTGTATGCGTGCGAGCATATCCGCCTGGGCTACAAGATCGTCGCGCTCGACCATGCCAGCCCGATGGACATGCGCGCGCCCGGCGCCGCCCACGGCGTGCACGCGCTGGAAGTGGCAATGGACGAACTGTCTTACGCACTGAAGATGGATCCGCTGGCGCTGCGGCTGAAAAACTACGCCGAAATCGATCCCACCCATGGCTTGCCGTATTCCACCAAGGAGCTGCGCGAGTGCTACCTGCAGGGCGCGGCGCGTTTCGGCTGGGACGGGCGGCCGCTGGAACCGGGCACCATGCGCGAGGGCCGCGAATTGATCGGCTGGGGCATGGCCACCGGCATGTGGGACGCGATGCAGATGTTCGCCCGCGCCAGCGCCGTGCTTTACCCCGACGGCAGCCTGGTTGTGAGCAGCGCCGCGTCCGATATCGGCACCGGCACCTACACCGCAATGTGCATGATCGCCGCCGAAGCGCTGGGCCTGCCGCTGGAAAACGTGCGCTTCCAGCTGGGCGACTCCACCTTGCCGGTGGCGCCCATCGAAGGCGGTTCGTCGCACGTGGCTACGGTGGGTTCCGCCGTGGCGGGCGTGTGCGAAAAACTGCAAAAGCAGCTGTTCAAGCGGGCGCGCGAGCTACCGGGTTCGCCGCTGGCCACCGCCAAGCTGGCCGACGTGGAGTTTGTCGATGGCGTGGTGCGCCTGCGCGACATCCCCGGCACCAGCGTGCCGCTGGCGCAGGTGCTGGCGGGGCTGGAGCAGCCCATCGAGGAAAAATACCTGATGCTGCCCAATATGCTCAAGCAGATGAAGTTTCAGCGCGCCACCCACTCGGCGGTGTTCGTCGAGGTACGGGTCGATCCGGACTTCGGCACCGTGCGCGTTACCCGCGTGGTGAGCGCCATCGCGGCGGGGCGCATCATCAACGCCAGAACCGCGCGCAGCCAGATCATCGGCGGCGTGGTATGGGGCATCGGCCAGGCGCTGCACGAGGAAACCCAGTGCGACCACCGGCTGGGGCGCTTCATGAACCATAACCTGGGCGAATACCACGTATCGGTCAACGCCGACATCCACGATATCGACGTGATCTTCGTGAAAGAGGATGACCGCATCGTCAGCCGCATTGGCGCCAAGGGCGTGGGTGAAATTGGCCAGGTGGGCGTGGCGGCAGCCGTGTGCAACGCGATTTACCACGCCACCGGCCAGCGCGTGCGCAGTACGCCGATGACGCCGGACAAGGTGATGCGGGCATGAGTTACAGATCGCTGGCAGTTCCGGCAGTTAAGCCAAGCACGATCAGGATCCAGAATGCGATACCGAGAGCGATCCACACATAATTGGCCCACGTGAAGCGATCGTTGGTCTCACCATTCGGGTCGTTGCAACTGAGGTTGATCATGTGCTGCGCATTGAGGAACAGCGACAGCAGGGGCGCCAGGATGACAAACGACACGATGTCCGTGTACGGCGCGCCGATATCGCGGTAGACGAGGCGATCGAGCAGCTGGCCCACGAGCAGCAACAACACCAGCTGGGTGGCTTGTTTGCCATTGTCCCATGCTTGCACTACGGGCTGATCTGCCGCGTGGGCCTTGATTTCCCGGTACAGCTGATGCACGAAAAAGACCGGGAACATGGTGCGGGCGAGCGGCCAGATGTCCGCGCCGTCATGCTCGCGCCGGATCCCTTCGAGCTTGTAGCATTTCCAGTTCTTGTAAAACCAGTAGAACTGGTAAATGCCCACCGTGATCAGATACAGGATGGCGAACTTTTTGATGGAAACGATATAAAACGTTTGCTGGCGTAGCTGTTGTTCCTTGACGTACAAGTCGTCGGCGAGTACTGCATCGTTCATGACATATCCAGAAGTCACCGCGGGGGCGCAAGGCTCCAGTGTACGATGTTGTTGCTGTGTGGACAAGTAGCTGTCCGGGCGTCCACTTTTCTGCGCAATGGCCCGGCGTTGGCGTGCGTATATCAAAGTTCTCTCCACCCATGAATAATTTATATACGGCCCCCATTTCGGCTGTTTCCCAAATCAATACTCGATATACTGCGCCGTGATAACTCGGCAGCCCGCTTCCTGCGCGGTTGTCGCTTGTCCGATCATCGTTTATTTTGGGGAGTTCCAGGCACTATGACCAGTTTTATCTTGAGGCTTACGAAGCAGTTTCCGACCATCGGTTTGCTGGCATTGGCGGTGGCATCATCGAGCAGCGCAGCCAACCCTGGCGCCACCAGCCTCAATCAGTCCTGGGACTTCCATCGCGACGACGCCAAATCTGCCGCCACCGTCGACCAGGTGCCGGCCACCGGCTGGACCCGCGTCAACCTGCCGCACACGGCGCGCCTGGAAGCCAAGGTGCCGGTCGATTCGTGGCAGGGCACGGCGTATTACAAAAAGACTTTCGACGCCAAGGTGGCGCCCGGCGAACAGGCGATTCTGCGTTTCGAAGGCGCGATGAACGTGGCCGACGTGTGGGTAAACGGCCAGCACCTGGGCCAGCACCTGGGCGGCTACCTGCCGTTCGCGTACGACATTACGCCGCACCTGAAGTCGGGCGGCGGCAACCAGCTCGTGGTGCGCATCAATAACGAAGACAACGCCGTCACCGGTCCCAAGCCGCTGAAGGATCTCGACTACATCCAGTACGGCGGCATCTACCGCGATGTGACGCTCACCATCAAGCCGGCCGTGCATGTCAGCGACGAGATGCTGTCCAACACCGAAGCGGGCGGCGGCATTTTCGTCACGTATCCGCAAGTCGGTCAGCAGTCTGCCACGGTGCGGGTGAAGGCCGAGGTATGCAACACCGCCAGCGAGCCGCGCACGGCCGAACTGCGCCACCGCCTGCTGGACAAGACCGCCCGCGTGGCCGATGGCGCCGAGAGTGTGAACCTGGCTGCCGGCGAGTGCCGCCACGTTACGCGCGAACTCACCGTCGCCCATCCGCATTTGTGGTCGCCCAAGTCGCCCAACCTGTATGCGCTGGAAACCACGGTGACCAGCAAAGGCGCGGCCGACGTGGTCAATACCCGCATCGGCATACGGCGCATCGAGATGGCCAAGGGCAAACTGCTGATCAACGGCGAACAGACCTTCCTGCGCGGCGTCAATCGCCACCAGGAGTATCCGTACGTGGGCTATGCGATTTCGCCGCAGGCCGAGTACCGCGATGCACTGCTCATCAAGCGCGCCGGCTTCGACTACATCCGCCTGTCGCACTACCCGCATTCGCCGGCCTTTATGGCGGCAGCCGATGAACTGGGCATCATGGTCTTGCCGGGCATTCCGGGCTGGCAGTACTTCAATCCCGATCCGGCCTTCAGCGCGCAGGTGCAGAAGACCTGTACCGACATGGTGCGCCGCGACCGCAACCACGCCAGCGTGCTGGCCTGGGAGTGCTCGCTCAACGAAACCCAGATGCCCGATGCGCTGATCGAACAGCTGCACCAGACCGTGCACCGGGAATTCCCGGGTGAGCACGTGTATTCCGCCGGCTGGGTGCCGCAGACCTATGACGTGTACCTGCAGGCGCGCCAGCACCGTCTGGAAGACAAGCGCCCGCTGCCCGACAAGCCGCTGATCGTCTCCGAATACGGCGACTGGGAATACTATGCGATGAACGCCGGCTTCAACCAGACCGCCTGGGGCGACCTGAAAGCGGCCGACCGCAGCAGCCGCCAGCTGCTCACCGACGGCGACACGCGCCTGCTGCAGCAAGCGAAAAACCTGGCCGAGTCGCACGACGACAATTTCACTACCGGCGCGATTGCCGACGGCTACTGGGTGATGTTCGACTATGGTCGCGGTTACGCACCGGACCTGGAATCGTCGGGCATCATGAGCATCGACCGCGTGGCCAAATTCTCGAATGAGTTCTTCCGTTCGCAGCGCAGCGCGCTGGAAGCGTCCAGGTGGGGCGGCGGTCCGATGGTGTTCATCGCCAGCCACTGGAACAAGGATTCTTCGCCACAGGTACGGGTGTTCTCCAACACCGACGAAGTGGAGCTGTTCCTGAACGGTAAAAGCCTGGGCCGCGTGAAAAGCGGCCCTTCCAAAACCCACCCGAACCTGAAACACCCACCGCTGGAATTCGATGCGGGCCAGTTTGCGGCCGGCGAATTGAAAGCCGTGGCTTACCTGGGCGGCAAGAAGGTGGCCGAGCACGTGGTGCGCACTGCCGCCGACGCGGCCAGGCTGGAGGTGGCGGTGGACGACCTGGGCGTAAAACCGGCCGCTGGCGACCTGGTATTCATTCGCGCCAAAGTGGTCGATGCCAAGGGCAACCTGGTGGCGACCAGTGGCCAGGCGGTACAGTTTACCGCTGGCGGCGCCTACGAAATCGTCGGTCCTGCCACCGTCACTACCGAAGCGGGCATTGCCAGCGCATTGGTGCGCGTAGCTGGGGACAAGTCGGGCAAGGTCGGTAAAGGCGCGATCAAGGCCACAGCCGGAACCCTGCGCGGCAGCCTGTAAATCGGTTAGCATGACGCACACGATCACTTGATAAAGGGTAGTGTGCACATGATTACTTTCGGACGCGGTCAAAAAGGCAAGCTGGCGGACCTGGGCCTGGGCAGCAACGTGGCAGTGAACGTGGCGCTGCAGGCGCCGGGCGCCACCATCGACCTGTCGTGCTTTGGGCTCGATGCCCAGGGTCGGCTCTCCGACGACCGCTACATGGTGTTCTACAACCAGCTGGCCAGCCCCGAAGGCGCGGTGCGCCTCACGCTGTCTGCGGGCGGCGCCGCGTTTCAGCTCAACCTCGATAGCCTGCCCGCCACGATAGACCGGCTGGTGTTTACCGGGGCGCTCGACGGCAACGGCACCATGCGCGCGATTGCACCGGGCAGCATCGCCATCGGCGGCGCCGCCACGTTCCCGCTTGCGGGGGCCGACTTTGCCGACGAAAAGGCCGTGATCCTGGCGGAAGTTTACCGCCGCGACGGCGCCTGGCGCTTTGGCGCCGTGGGCCAGGGTTTTAATGGCGGCATGGCGGCGCTGCTCGAACATTTCGGTGGCACCGAGGCCGCTGCTCCTGCACCTGTCGCTGCAACGGCGCCTGCACCTGCACCAGCACCCAAAATCTCGCTGTCGAAAATCACGCTGGAAAAACGCGGCGACAAGGTTTCGCTGGACAAGGGCGCGGGCCGTGGCTTCGGCAAGATCCGCGTCAACCTGAACTGGAACCAGCGCCCGCAGGAAGCGCCGGCCAAGACCGGGTTTTTTGCCAAGCTGACGGGCGGTGGCCAACCGAAGGGCATCGACCTCGATCTGGCCTGCCTGTACGAGATGCGCGACGGTTCGCCTGGCGGCGTGCAGGCGCTGGGCGAGAGCTGGGGCGCGTATGACCGGCCGCCCTACATTCATCTGGCCGGCGACGACCGCAGCGGCGCGGTCAGCGATGGCGAAAACCTGTTCATCAATGGCGACCGTTTCGACGACATCGGCCGCGTGCTGATTTTCAGCTTCATCTACGAAGGCGTGCCCAATTGGGCCGCCACCGACGGCGTGGTGCTGATCGAAGTGCCGAATCAGCCACCGGTGGAGGTGCGCCTCGATCACGGCGGCGCCCAGCCCATGTGCGCCATCGCCATGATAGAAAACCAGGGCGGCAAGCTGCAGGTAACCAAGCTGGTGGACTATGTGTCCGGCGATGGCAAGATCAGCGGCCACGAGGTGCTCGGCACCAAGTACGGCTTCAAGCTGCGCTGGCGCGCCGGCACCAAGAGCTGACCGTTCTCCTTCCTTGGAAGGGTGACGATGTCACGTGCACGTCATGGCCGGGCGTTAGTATCGTTGGCATTCCAACTTTGCAAAGCCGGCCATGCGCAACGACGTCAGCACCCATTCCACACCTTCCGATGAACCAAAAAACCAGCGCCGCGCGCTGCTGAAAATGGGCCTGGCTTCGGCGTCCACCTTGTCGGTGGGTGGCCTGCTGGCCGGTTGCGGCGGCGGCAGCGATGCCATCGTGGACAATACGCCACCGGCGCCCGCGCCTGCGGTCAAGATCTCCAGCTTTGCGCTGGCCGTGCTGCCCGACACCCAGTTTTACGCGCGCTACGCCACGTCGGGCGAGAGCAACCAGTATCAGCGCCATTACGGCAATGAACCGTTTGCGGCGCAAACCAGCTGGGTGGCGCGCAACGCCCAGGCCCTCAACATCCCGTTCCTGATCCACCTTGGCGACGTGGTGGACCAGGTGGGCAAGCCGGAACAGTGGAAGGTGGCCGACAGCGCCATGCAGGTGCTGGAAGCGGCCAAGCTGCCGTACTCGATTTTGGCCGGCAACCACGACGTGCTGAACGATCTCGATTACAGCGGCGACCAGACCCGCGGCACCGACGCCCAGCGCGTACTGGCCAACGAGCCGTATCTGCAATGGTTCGGCGCCCGCCGCGCCCAGCGCCAGGCCACCTTTGGCGCGCGCGATGCCAGCGGCTTCCACGAGTACCACATCTTCACCGCGCAGGAGCAGCGCTTCCTGGTGCTGTCGCTGTCGTGGCGCATCTCGGATGCCGGCATCGCCTGGGCGCGCAAGGTCCTGGCCGACAACCCCACCTTGCCGGCCATCCTGGTCAATCACCAGCTGCTCAATATCGCGCCCGACGCCGTCAGCCCGCTGGAAACCGGCTACGGCAAGATGTTATGGGAAAAGCTGATCCGCGATAACGACCAGATTTTCATGACCCTGAACGGCCACCACCACGGCGCCGCGCGCCTGACCAAGACCAACAACTTTGGCAATGCGGTCGAGGAAATGGTGGTCGACTACCAGATGGCCTACCAGGGCGGCAATGGCCTGATGCGGCTGTACGAATTCGACCTGACCAACAAGCAGATCAAGGTACTGTCGTTCTCGCCGTGGGTGCCGATGAAACCGGCCGATACCCTGAACGCGTTCGACCGCGCGGTGCTCACCGAATCCAACGAAGTGTTTACGATAGCGATCGATTTTGCCAAGCGCTTTGCGCGCTTCAATCCCACGTTCGGTACCGGCCAGGCCACGGTAGCCTCGTCGCTGGTGGAGCAGGCCAGGGCGCTGGTGCTCAAGGGTTACACCGAGCCGGCGGTGGTGGTGCCGGTGGCGCCCAGGGATGCCGACGATTATCCGAAGGTGGCGGCCACCGTGGCGCACTGGCGCTTCTTTGGCGGCGCGGCCGGTGCAGCCGTGGCGCCGGGCGCCGGCATTGCGGACGTTACCGGCGCCAATCCGCTGGTGCGGGCGGCCCTGAACCAGGACGGGGTGCGCGGTGCGCTGGAAGGCGATATCGTGTGGAGCGCCGACCGCCACCGGCTGTCGTCGGCGCCCGGCTCGGTGGGTTTTCTGAACACCGACAAGAATGTGCCGCGCCTGAGCTACTTTGTTACCGCTGCGGCGGCGCCGATCAATGCACAAACGTTTGCCACGTCGGGCTACACCCTCGAAGCGTTCATCAAGATCGATCCGGCGTGGATCAATTCCAGGCATGCGTGGATGAACGTCATGACGCGCGACGGCAAGCGCGGCGACCTGGCCGGCTTTTCCGGCGGCGACGCCGAATCGCCGCCGCTGCTGTTTGCGATATCGAGCCTGCGCGAAGTGCAGTGGGAAGTGGTGCCCGACATTACCGGCACGCGCGGCGGCCTGGCCAGCTGGTCGGGCGAAATCATTGCCGGCAACTGGGTGCACATTGCCATCGTCAACGACCCGGTCACGCACGACACGGTAATGTACGTGGAAGGCGCACCGGTGCTGCGCAACAGCAGCAACGTGGTGGGGCTGGCGACGCTGGGTGCTGCGAAGCAGTGGGTGGTGGGGGGCGGGTCGTGGGATGGCGAGAGGGCGGACGGGTTCTTCGGCAATATCGGCGAGATCCGCGTGGCAGCGGCAGCACTGGCGCCGGCGCAGTGGTTGACGGCGCGGCGGAGCTAATAAAACTGGATTCCCGCCTGCGCGGGAATGACGAATTTACGGCCTCGGACGGCTGATCCGTCATCCCCACGCGGGCGCATGGACGGATTTACTGCCTCGGACGGTTGATCCGTCATCCCCACGCGGGCGCATGGACGGATTTGTGGCCGCGGACGGTTGATCCGTCATCCCCGCGCGGGCGGGGATCCAATGTCGCGGCGTACAGTTGGCTCAAACCTCTGCCAGATTCGCCCGCGTGTGCGCTGCCTGCTCGCGCAGCGCCGTCAGCGTCGCGCCGTCCATGCGCCGCAGCTGCTGGTACACCATTCCCAGCCGCTGGTTATCACCGAGCGTGGCCCGGTTGCGGTCGAAGAAATCCCAGTACAGCGCGTTGTACGGGCAGGCGCGTCCGCCCACCCGCGCCTTTTTATCGTAGTGACACCCCTTGCAGTAGTCGCTCATGCGGTCGATGTACGCGGCGCTCGAGACATACGGCTTGGTGGCCAGCAGGCCGCCATCGGCAAACTGGCTCATGCCCAGCGTATTGGGAAGTTCCACCCATTCGAACGCGTCGATGTACACGCCCAGGTACCACTGGTGCAGCGCCTGCGGCGACAGCCCGGCCAGCAGCGAGAAATTCCCGATCACCATCAATCGGTTGATGTGGTGGGCGTGCGCGTGTTCCAGCGACTGCCCCACTGCGGTGGCCATGCAGCGCATGCGCGTGGCGCCGGACCAGAACCAGTGCGGCAGCGGCGTGGTGTGATCGAACGTGTTGAGCTGGTCGTAGCCGGGCATGCGGTGCCAATACACGCCGCGCACGTATTCGCGCCAGCCCAGTATCTGGCGGATATAGCCTTCCACTGCCGCCAGCGGCGCGGCGCCGTCATCGAGTGCCTGCAGCACGCGGTCCACCACTTCCGCAGGCGCCAGCAGCTTGACGTTCATGGCAAACGACAGCAGCGAGTGGAACAGCCGCCAGCCCTTGTAGCTCATCGCGTCCTGGTACTTGCCGAAGTGGGGCAGTGCGTGCTTGACGAAGCGCTCCAGCTGCACCAGCGCTTCGTCGCGGTTCAGCGGCCAGCGGAAGTCGGCCGCATTCGGCGCGCCAAAGCTGCACGCACCGGACGCCACGATGGTGTCCCACAGCGCGCTGTGGTCGTGGCGCTCGCGCGGGTCGGCCGGCTCCCAGGGAATGCCGGGCCATGCCTCGCGGTTGTCGGCGTCGAAGTTCCACTGGCCGCCCGCCGGCTGGCCGGTGGCAGAGACCAGGATGCGGTGGCGCAGCCGCATGTGGCGATAAAAATGCTCCATCAGCCAGCTGGTGCGGCCGGCAAACAGCTGCGCCGCTGTATCGCGCGCAGTATAAAAATGCTCGGTGTCGTCCATGGTGGACGGTATCGGCAACCCGGCGGCGTAGCGGGCCAGTTGCTGGTCGAGCCGGTACTCGTCGGGCGCCTGCCAGCCGAAATCGGCAGCGCCGTAATGCGCCAGCAGCCAGTCCAGGTTGGCGGCCAGCGACTGGCGGTTGTCGGGATCGTCGATGGCGAGGTAGTGCACCCGGTGGCCTCCCGCGCGCAGGCGCTGGGCAAAGTCGCGCATGGCGGCAAAGATGGCGATGATCTTTTGCGCGTGGTGCAGCACGTAGTCGGTTTCCTGGCGCACCTCCATCATCACGAACACCACGTCCGCGCACGGTTGCGCGTACCAGCTGTGCTGGCAGTTGAGCTGGTCGCCCAGGACCAGCTTGAGCGACGTGGTCACGGCCATGGCGTCAGGCGCGGCCCAGGATCGAGGCGGCAGCCATCAGTTCATCGATCAGCGCCAGCGAGCTTTTGCCCGACAGCGTATGCGGATTGAACTCGGGCAGCGTCGAGTAGCGTAGCAGCGTGCCGGGATTGAGCTTGTTCAGGTTCACCTGGCCCATGGTCCAGCCGGAGTAGCGCCGCTCGCAGATTTCCTCGTAGTGCAGCAGCACCGCGTCGGTATGGCGCGGATCGCGCAGGATTTTTGCGTACAGCGCGTTGACCTGATCGCGCCCGCCCTCGAGCACCTGCAGGTACAGGCGGTCGCTGTGACAGAGCACGCCGGTAATGCCGTGCTTTGGATTGTAGCTGTGCGAATGCTGCATGATGGCGGTAACGCCGCCGGCCTGGTTGTCCTGGGCGGCGCGGCTGGCGTACAGAAGGCGGACGAGCATGCGGGTATCTCCGTGGAGTAGGGTGGTGATTATCGTTTGATCAGCGAAAGGAACTCGCGGCGCAGTGCCGGGTCCTTGAGGAACGAGCCGTGCATCACACTATTGATCATGCGCGCATCCATGTCCTTGACGCCGCGCCACTGCATGCAAAAGTGGTCCGCTTCCATGATCACGGCCAGGCCGTCAGGCTGCATTTTTTCCTGCAGCAGGTCGGCCAGCTGCACCACGGCTTCTTCCTGGATTTGCGGGCGGCTCATGATCCAGCTGGCCAGCCGCGCATATTTCGACAGGCCGATCAGGTTCGAATGCTGGTTGGGCATCACGCCGATCCACACCTTGCCGATCACCGGGCACAGATGGTGCGAGCAGGCGCTGCGCACCGTGATCGGACCGATGATCATCAGTTCATTGAGGTTGGCGGCGTTGGGGAACTCGGTCACCGGCGGCATGTCCACGTAACGGCCGCCAAACACTTCGTTCATATACATCTTTGCCACACGCCGCGCCGTATCCTGGGTGTTATGGTCGCTCACGGTGTCGATCACCAGGCTTTCCAGCACCTTTTGCATATGGCCGCTCACTTCGTCGAGCAGCTGATCGAGTTCGCCCGGCTCGATATAGGCGGCGATATTATCGTTGGCGTGGAAGCGCGTGTTGCTGGCCACCAGTCGCGCGCGGATGCGTTCGGAGGCGGTGGTGGTGACGGGCAGGTATGCCGGTTCGGTGGTCATGCGAAAATCCAATCAAAAAATAAAATTACGGCGGTGGCAGCGCCAAGCCCTCGGCATGGGCCAGCCGTTCCAGCGCCTGTTCCATCAGCATGCGTGCATGACCGGCGCTGCGCGCCAGGTCCTGGTGCAGCGCGGCGTCGGCCGGGTTGCGGTTCACGCACTGCGCGCTGTAGCGCTCAAAGCTGGTCAACATCAGCAGTATATCCGCCAGATGGCGCGGGCATTCGCAATCGATGCTGGTCGATGCGGCCGCCAGTTGCGCCAGCTGCTGGTCGCTCAACCGGCGCGGCGCAGCTGCCGTGGCCGGTGACGGCGGCGGGCGCCCGCTGCCGGCGTAGGCGGCCGCGCACAGCAGGGCCACTTCGGCAGCATCGGACGGCGCCCGCGCCACCAGGCAATCGTGTTCGCGCAGGCGGCGCACGGTGGCGTTGTCGCAAAAGCGGTACAACACCACCACCGCGCGCACCTGCAGCGCGGCGCGCGCCTCCAGCACCAGCGGCAAGGCCTCGGCCGACATTTCCGATGCCTCGACCAGTAGCACGTCGGCCGCCACGCCGTTGAGCGCGGCGGCGTCGCCCAGATGCGGGCAGCTGGCGACGACGTCGAGCACGGGCGCGGTGCGCACGGACATCAACTGGCGCGCCAGCGTGCCCCCGGCCACGGCCAGCCGCAGCAGACGCGGCTCGGCGTCGCTGACCGGCGCCACCCCGGCCAGCGCCAGCAACGCGTCGGTATCGAGCCCCGCCACGGTGGAAATCGCGTGGCCCTGGTCCACCGCGCGTTTCAGCAGACCCAGGCGGCGCACCTGTTCGGACGAATACAGGCGCTGGCCGCGCGGCGAGCGGCCGGCGTCGGAAATGCCGTAGCGTCGTTCCCACACCCGCAGCGTTTCCACCGGCAGGCCGGCCAGGCGCGCGGCAACGCCGCTGCGGTAGCCGGTGCGGCTGGCGGTGATGTCGTCAGGGTCTGCCACGGGCTGGCCTGTTCTCGATGGTTGAGCAATGGCGGCATTTTAGCAGTTTCATGCCTGACATCCACTTTGTCCCGCCATTGAACCGCTTGTTTATTCTGTTTCACCGCAAATTTGGGGGCGCCGCTACGTATACTGGGACATTGACAGGACAAGCACGGAAAGAGATAACATCATGATAGTCACACGCCAACATATTGCAGTGATTGGCGCCGGCCTGGCCGGCCTGTCCTGCGCCCGCCATTTACAGGACGCGGGCTGCCGCGTGACGGTGTTCGACAAGGCGCGCGGGCCGGGCGGGCGCATGAGCACACGCCGTGGCGACGGCTGGCAGTGCGACCACGGCGCCCAGTATTTCACCGTGCGCGACGACCGCTTCCGCGCCGAGGTGGCGCGCTGGGAAGCGGCCGGCGTGGCCGGCCTGTGGGAGCCCAGGCTGGCGGTGCTCGATCCCGGCGCGGGCGGCGTACCGGCCCGCGCGGCCCCCGACGGCAAGGCGCGCTTCGTCGGCATCCCGCGCATGAGCGCTCCCGCCGGCTGGCTGGCGGCCACCCTGCGCGTGCACAGCGGCCATACCGTCGTCGACCTGCAGCACGACCGCGCCCGCTGGCGCCTGGCGACGCGCGAACACGGCCTGCTGGCCCAGCAGTTCGACGCAGTGGTGCTGGCGCTGCCGGCGCCGCAGGCCGCCACGCTGCTGCAACCGCTGCTGCCCCTCACCGCGTTGCAGGCCGCCGCGGCGCCGATGCAGCCCTGCTGGACCGTGATGGCGCGCTACGGTTCCGCCGCCGATTTTGTGCCCGGTTACGATGCCGCGTTCGTCCACAGCGGGCCGCTGCGCTGGATTGCCCGCGACGGCGCGAAGCCGGGGCGCCAGGGCGCCGCGACCTGGGTGTTGCAGGCCAGCCCGGACTGGAGCGCTGCCCACCTCGAGGACGACAGCGACAGCGTGACTGCCGCCTTGCTGGCGGCGTTTGCCGCCGTTGGCGCGCCGCCGCCCGTTGCCGCCACTGCACACCGCTGGCGGTTTGCCAAGGCACCCCAGGTGGCCGGGGACGCCGCCAGCCAGGCGGTGTGGCTGGCGGCGGTGCAGGTGGGGCTGTGCGGCGACTGGCTCGGCGGCGGCCGGGTGGAGGACGCCTGGCTCAGCGGCCGCACGCTGGCGGCCCAGGTGCTGACCAGCATGGCCGCCAGCTGGCCTTACAGCGTGGCGATCAGCGCCAGCAGCGCATCGACGTCGAGCGGCTTGACGAAATAATGGTCGAAGCCGGCCGCCTTCGCGGCGTCGCGGTCTTCGCGCCGGCCGTAGCCGGTCACCGCCACCAGCGTGGCGGTGCTGCTGGCGGGCAGCAGGCGCAGGCCGCGCGCCAGGTCGTTGCCATTCAGGTCGGGCAGGCCGATATCGAGCAGGCATAAATGCGGCGCGATGCGCTGCGCCGCCTCCAGCGCACCGTGCGCGGTATGGGCCACGGTCACGTCGTGGCCGGACGCTTCGAGCAGCAGCTGCAGCGTTTGCGCGGCATCGACGTTGTCGTCCACCACCAGCACCCGCAGGTGGTTACTGCTGGTCTCGACCGGGGCCGGCGCTGCCGGCCTGGCCTCGAAGGCGGTAGCCGGCAGCGTGATGGCAAAGGTGCTGCCCTGGTGTTCGCCCGCGCTGTCCACCGTCACCGTGCCGCCATGCAGCTCCACCAGCATTTTCACCAGGGCCAGCCCCAGTCCCAGTCCGCCCTGCGAGCGGTCGGCGCTGCGGTCGGCCTGGGCAAACAGCTCGAAAACGCGACCACGCAGTTCCGGCGACATGCCGATGCCGTTGTCGCTGACCTGGATGCGCACCTGATCGCCGTCGGCGCGCACGCGCAGCGTGATGTTGCCGCCGTTCTGGGTGTACTTGGCGGCGTTGTTGAGGACGTTGACCAGCACCTGCACCAGCCGTTTGTGATCGCCCACCACTTGCAGCGGATGTTCGGGCATCACCAGCTGGAAGCGGTGCTGCCGGCTGCGCATCATCGGCTCCGCCTGTTCCACGGCGTCGGCCACGATGGCGGCAACGGCCAGCGGTTCGCGGGTGAGGGTGACCAGGCCGCGCGTCACGCGCGACACGTCCAGCAGGTCGTCGATCAGCCGCGTCATGTGGTTCACCTGGCGCACGATGATGTCGGCGGTGCGGTCCACGGCCTTTGGCGAGGCGTTGCCGCTGCGCAGCAGCTGGGCGCCGGCGCTGATCGGCGCCAGTGGATTGCGCAACTCGTGCGCCAGCATGGCCAGGAATTCATCCTTGCGCTGGTCGGCCAGGCGCAGCTGCGCCTCGGCGCGCAGATGCTGCTGCTCTTTTGCCTGCAGCGCTTCGGCCATGCCGTCGAGCGCGCGCGCCAGTTCGCTGATCTCTTCCTTGCCGTAGTTGATGCCACTGCGGGCGCCCAGCGCGCCGGACGCAATGCTGTTGGCGGTGGCGGCCAGCAGCTTGACCCGGCGCAGTACCAGCACATCGCCCACGAACCACGCGGCCAGCATGGCCAGTACCAGGGTGGCGCCCAGGGCCAGCAGGTCGAGCACCTGGTCGTGGCGCGCCATGGCGGTGATGTCGTCGATGGGGATGCCGATGGTGACGCTGTAATCGGTGAGCCCATTGTTGCCCACGCGGGCGAAGCGGTGCAGCCGTTCGATGCCATCGGGACCCACCAGCCGCACCGGCTTGCCCGGTTCGCCCGTCATGGCGGCCCGCAGCTCGGGCCATACCGGCTTGCCGAACCATTGTTCCGGGTTGGGTTTGCGGGCAATGATCTTGCCTTCCGAATCGGCCGTCATCAGCACGGACCCCGGTGGCAGCTGGATGTCGGCCACGAAGCGATCGAGCTTGGTCAGGTCCAGCGCGGCAAACACCACCGCGCGCACCTGCTCGTCGTTGTCGAGTATCGGGTAGGTGAGGTTGACCGTGTGCTTCTGGATCACCCGGCCGAAGACATAGCCGCCGGCCACAAAGCGCTTGAGGTGGACGGCGCGGCGGAAGTGCGAGCGGTCGCCCAGGTTGACCGGCTTGGACGAGGCGATGGCGCTGCACGTGACGTCGCCGTTCAACTGGATCACGCCAAAGTTCGTGTAGTCGGGATTCTGGCGCTGGATGTCGTCGAGCAGGCTGCTGCAGCGGGCCTGGTCGCCCAGCAGGTCGGGCACGCTGGACAGGTCGCGCAGGATCTGGCGCGCGCTTTCGATCGATTGCGCCTCGTTGGCGGCGGCCAGGTTGGTCAGGCGCTGCAGGTTGTCCTCGGCCACGCTGATGGCGTGGTCGTGTTCGCGGATGCCGCTGATGACGGTCATCACCGCGATCGGTGCGATGGCCAGCGCCACCAGCAGCAGCAGGCGGCCGCGCAGGCTGTTGAGGCTAAAGAGCAGGTAGGCCATGGGTCAGCGCCGGCCGCGTGCGGGCGTCAACTGTGTCGACAGCGGTGATGCGGCGGGCGGGATCGGGCGCTGCGGCGGCAGGCATGAAAATTCCATATTATTTCAATGACTTATGCAATGACGTAATAAGTATATTACCTGAATGTCCGTGCGGCATCTACGGATGGCGGACTCTGGAATCGGATGGTATCCTAACCGGCTAAAACAGTAAGGAGTTGTATGCAGTACCCAACACACGCAACCGCACACGCAACCGCACACGCAACCGCACACGCACCAAAATTAGCGCTGGCCCTCGCCCTCGCATTCGCAGCCGCACCGTTTTCAGCCCTGGCGCAGGCGCAGGACATCATCCGCATCGGCCACGCGGCCGGCACGTCGGGCACCGCCGCCCACCTGGGCAAGGACAATGAAAATGGCGCCCGCATGGCAGTCGAGGAACTCAACGCCAAGGGCGTGGTCATCGGTGGCAAAAAGTACAAGATTGTGCTGCAGGCCGAGGATGATGCGTCTGATCCCAAGCAGGGCACGGCCGTGGCGCAAAAGCTGGTCGATGCCAAGGTCAATGGCGTGATCGGCCACCAGGTATCGGGCACCACCATTCCCGCCTCGCGCATCTATTACAACGCCGGCATTCCGCAGATTTCGCCGTCGGCCAGCAATCCGCAATATACGCGCCAGCGTTTCGCGTCGGCGTTCCGCAATATCGCCAACGACGAACAGCAGGGCGCCGCGCTGGCCCGTTACGCGATCCAGACCGTCAAGGCGAAGCGCATCGCCGTGATCGACGACCGCACCGCCTACGGCAAGGGCCTGGCCGATGAATTTTCCAAGAACGTCAAGCGCCTGGGCCCTGCCGCCGGCGCGGCCATCGTCAGCGCCCAGTACACCAACGACAAGGCCACCGACTTCAACGCCATCCTCACCGCCGTCAAGGCCACCAAGCCCGACATGATTTTCTACGGCGGCATGGACGCCGTGGCGGCGCCGATGCTGCGCCAGATGAAGCAACTGGGGTTCCCGGTCAAGTTCATGGGCGGCGACGGCATGTGCTCGGACTCGGTGCCGCGGCTGGCCGGCGACGGCATGAACGACGACCAGGTGCTGTGCGCGGAAGCGGGCGGCGTGGAAGCGGCGCAGGAAAAAGCGCTCATCGATTTCAAGGCTGCCTATAAAAAGCGCTTCGGCGTGGAAGTGCAGACCTATGCGCCGCAAACCTATGATGCGCTGATGACGATGGTCGATGCGATGCAGCAGGCGGGGTCCCCGGATCCGGTCAAGTATCTGCCATACCTGGCCAAGATCAACCACAAGGGCGTGACCGGGAATATCGCCTTCGATGCGCGTGGCGACATCAAGGACGGCGCGCTCACCATCTTCACGTTCCAGAAGGGCAAGCGCGTGAAAGTGGCAGTCGTCAAATAACCCGACGCGCTTGAATAAAAAACGCCCGGTGGCCGCAAGGCCCCGGGCGTTTTTTCATGCATCAGGCGCCGGGAGGGCCGCCAAAGCCGCCGGGGCCGGGGCCACCGGGTCCGCCCGGACCGCCGGGGCGTGGTCCGAAGCCGCCTTCACCCTCGTTGCGGTTGCTGTTGACGCCACCGAAGCGATACGACAGACCGACGTAGAACACGCGGCCGTCGAAGCGGCGCGTGCTGGTCTCGCGCAGCGTGGTGCTGTTGACGATGGTTTCCATCTTGTTCCTGTCGAAGATGTCGGTGACATTGGCCACCAGGTTCCACTGGCTGCTGAGGGCATGGCGCACGCTCAGGTTCACCGTGTTGTTGGGCGACCGGTAGCCCTGGCCCGACAGCGTCTTGCCCTGCATTTGCAGCGCCATTTGCACCTGCGTGGCCGTATTGAGCTGGTAGTTCAGGCGGGCCCGCCCGGAGAGCGAGTTGGCGGTGCGGCTGGTGATGTTGCCCGCTTCGTCCTGCGAGCGCTGCTGGCTGCGCATCAGATTGCCGCTGGTGTTGAGCGTGAGCGTGGGCGTGAGCTTGCCGGTGACGGTAAATTCCAGGCCGCTCGAGTGGCTGCCTTCGCCGTTCTGGCGCGTGGTGAGCAGCACATTGTCGGCGATGAAGTAGCGGTAGTCGACGATGGCGTCGGTGTCGCGCCGGTAAAAGCCGCGCAGATTGGTTTCCAGGCCAGCGATCTTGGTTTCGTAACCCACTTCGAACGAATCGGTCTTGGTCGGCTGCAGCGCCGGATTGCCCGACGAGACGTTGAATTCGTCGCGGTACGTCACGTACGGATTGAGGTCGCCCGCCTGCGGCCGGCGCAACCGGCGCGCATAGGCAAAGCGCATGTTCGCATCGTCCGACACTTTATACGTGGCAAACAGGCTCGGAATGAAATTGATGTAGCTGTTTTTTGCCGTGATGCCGCTGGTGATCTGGTGAATGTCCATGTCGGTATGCTCGGTGCGCAGGCCGCCCAGCAAACCCCAGTTGTCCGACAGCCGCATCTGGTACGTGCCGTACAGCGCCAGCACGGTTTCCTCGATGTCGAAGCGGTTGGTGCGCGCCGGATTGACCGTGGCGAGGTTGGTTGCCGGGTTGATGTCGGTGTAGAGCGTGTCGAAATTATTCGTGGTGCGGGCGATCTTGTAGCCCACGTTGGTGGTGCCGCCCCACAGCGGGCGGCCGTAGTCGCCGGTGAAATCGATCACGCGGGTGCTGGTGTCGCTGTGCTGGAATGCGCGCGTATCGGTCAGGCCGGCGTTGTCGGTGCCGGTGGTGTAGGCATTGGCGTAGCGGGTGTCGTTGTCGTTCTCGGACGCCGACACGCGCAGGTCGATCTTCAGCGTTTCGCCCGGCAGTTCGCCCTTGTGGTCGTACCGCGCGCCCCAGCCGAAGTTTTTGGCGTCGCCGCTGCGCGACGTGCTGCGCACGTAATCGGTGGCGGGAGAAAAACTGGTGGCGCCGTTGACATAATGCTCGGTGGAGCGCTGGTCATTACCGCGCGCCATGAACTGGGCGCTGCCGGTCAGGGTGTCGGTCTGGTTCAGGTTGTAGCTGACGGTACCATTGCCGCCCGCCATGTCGTTCAAACCCTTGCTTACCGCGTTCTGGCTGCTGTGCACATACTCACCGCTGCGCGCGTCGAGCCGGTCGCGGCTCACATCCGACGTGGAATTGCGGCCATCGTGGCGTACATTGAGGCCGCCCTGCAAGCCCCAGGGGCCTTCGTTGTAGCTGCCATTGACGGAACTGTTGTAACGGCCCTCGGTGCCCACGTTGGCGTTGACCGAGCCGAAACCGCCCGGTTTGCGGTTGCGCCGCATGACCAGGTTCAAAATCGGACCGCCGCCGCCCTCGTTGCCGAATTGGGCGCCGGGATTGTTGATGACTTCCACCGATTCGATATCGTCGGCCGGCATCGACTGCAGCGCCGCGCCGCGGTTGTCGCCTTGCAGCATGGCCGACGGTTTGCCGTCGATCAGGATCTGCACATTGGTGCTGCCACGCAGCGATACCGTGCCGTCGGGATCGACCGCCACCGAGGGCACGTTGCCCAGCGCATCGGCGGCGGTGCCGTTGGTGCTCGACACGTCCGACTTGACGTCATACACCTGGCGGTCGATGCGGTTGGTGGGGCGCTCGGCGGCCACGGTGACGGACGGCACCACGGCGCTGTCGGCCTGTATCTGTGCCTGGGCCTTGACTGCACCCGCCCGCGCGGCCGGGGTGGCCGGGTTTGGCGGCGTGGCCGGCTGGGCATCGGTGGACTGGGCCAGCACGGACAACGGCGCCGTCAGCAGGGAGCAGGTCAGGAGTATCTTTTGCATGGGAGCGGCAGGACTTTATGAAAGTAGGTCAATGGCGGTATTTTACAGAAGCAATGCCTTAAATCTTGCCATTTACAATACTTTACTTAGGTGAAGCTGGCGTTAAGTTTGTTTCTGGTGCAAAGAGCACAGCAGTTCCGGTCTGCAAAATGGCAGAGCTTTTGTACCTCGCTGGCAGCTGCCGCAACCGCTAGAATATGGTCCAAGGAGAATTACCATGGCACAAGGAACAGCCCGCATCGGGCGCGACACATACAAGACCACCATCGAGGTGGGCGGACACCCGCTCACCGGCGACGAACCGCCGCGCAACGGCGGCCAGGACCTGGGCCCGGCGCCCTACGACTTCCTGCTGGCCGGACTCGGTTCGTGCACGGCCATCACGCTGCGCATGTATGCGGACCGCAAGCAGTGGCCGCTCGACGCGGTGCAGGTGGACCTGCACCTGAAGCGCGGCGATGACGGCACGGTGATCGACCGCACCCTGCATTTTACCGGCGCGCTCGACGCCGACCAGGTGGCGCGGCTGGCCGATATCGCCGAACGCACGCCGGTCACGCTCACGCTCAAGGCGGGCGCCCGCATCGATACCAGCGTGGCCTGACCACGGGTTTTACGCGCTGCGGTGTGGCGCCGCACATACCGTTGCTGCCTGCTTGACTACTCTGGAACCAGTCCCGTTCACAGAGAGAATTCCACATGGCAGCCCCGCAGAGCAAACAAATCAACGCCTTGCTGCGCAAGGTTTTCGGCATTGCTGCGCTGCGCGACGGCCAGCGCCGCGTGATCGACAGCACCCTGGCCGGCCACGATACGCTGGCCGTGATGCCCACCGGGAGCGGCAAATCGCTGTGCTACCAGCTGCCTGCGCGCCTGCTGCAAGGCATGACGGTGGTGGTGTCGCCGCTGATTTCGCTGATGAAGGACCAGGCGGAAAAGCTCGAAGAAGCGGGCATTGCGAGCGCCGCCCAGATCAACAGCAGCCTGTCGCGCGGCGATGAAATCGCTGCGCTCGAAGGCATCGAAAGCGCCGACCATGACATCGTGTTCTGCACCCCGGAACGGCTGATCACGCCCGACTTCATTGCGCTGCTCAAGCAAAGCGACATTGCGCTGGTGGTGATCGACGAGGCCCACTGCATTTCGCAGTGGGGCCACGACTTCCGCCCCGCCTACCTGGAAATCGGCGCCGCACTCGAAGCGCTGGGCCGCCCGCAGGTGCTGGCGCTCACGGCCACCGCCACCGACGACGTGATTGCCGACATCCGCGCCCAGCTGGGGCGTCCGCGCATGGCAGTGGTCAATACCGGTATCTACCGTCCCAACCTGCATTACCGCGTCAAGCAGGTCACCAATCCGTCAGAAAAGGCGGCCCAGGCCCTGGAGCTGGTGCGCGCACACAGCGGCGTGGGTATCATCTACGCCGCCACCGTCAAGGCGGCCGAAGAAATGCACGCGCAGTTGCAGGAGGCCGGCGAAAGCGTGACGCTCTACCACGGCAAGCTGCGCGCATCGGAGCGCAGCGAAAACCAGGACCTGTTCATGCGCGGCGAACGGCGCGTGATGGTGGCCACCAATGCCTTCGGCATGGGCATCGACAAGGCCGATACCCGCTTCGTGATCCACCTGCAGGTGCCGGCCAACCTGGAAGCGTATTACCAGGAATCGGGGCGGGCAGGGCGCGACGGTCTTCCTGCCGATTGCACGCTGCTGTACTACCACGCGGACAAGCGCCTGCAGCAGTTCTTCCTGATCAAGCACTACCCGCAGGCCGAGGAGCTGCGCGCCGTGTACGACGCGGCCAGCGCCCACGTGGCCCAGGCGGGCAGCTCGGGTACTTTCACCGAGGCCGACCTGAAGCCGCGCCTGGCACAGCTGCCGGCCAGCCAGCTGAAGATCTGTCTGAAAATGCTCAAGGACGGCAAGCTGCTCAAGCGCAGCCGCAAGCTCGATTACGCGCTGGCCAAACTGCCCGGCGGCGCCACGGCGCCCAAGGCGGCGCAGTATGCGCAAATGGCGCAGGTGTACGCCGACAAGCATGAGCGCGACCGCGAGGGACTGGAACAGATGGTGGGTTACGCCCAGAGCGGCTACTGCCGCTGGAAACTGCTGCTCAATTACTTTGGCGACGCGGCACCCGGCTTCGAACAATGCTGCCAGTGCGATAACTGCCTGTCGCCGCCAGTGATCCAGGACCTGCCCGACGCGGTGGGCGCGCTTGGCGCCAGCCATACGAACGATACCAGCGAGCCGGCAGCGGATCTGGCGATGCCGGATCCGGTGGCCGCGCTTGATGTCGCTGGCGATGAACCGCCACCGGCAGGCCTGGCGCCGGCGCCGCTGGTGGCCGCTGCCAGCGCTATGGCGTTACGTCGAACAGCAGGAACTGCGTAACCTGCTGCTTGTTGAAGTTGTCGTCCGAGATCAGCACCAGGCTGGCATGGCCGTTGGACAGCACCGGGCCGAATGCCATGCCTTCGAGGTTGTCCACCCGCGGCAGGCCGATCTCGTTCAGGTCCAGCACGAGGCGCTTTTTCATCATCGTGTAGGGCACGCCGCGCAGGGTGGGCAAGGCGGCAATGTCGGTGGCGCCGGCGGCATCCACTTCATAGATGCGCACATAATTGTGGTACACGCCGGCGTCGTTCTGCACGCCCGAGCGTTCCATCACCAGCAGGCGCTGGTCGTCGAGGGCGAGAATTTCAGAAATGCCGTTGTCGGCCTGCTTGCCCGCGCCCGGCGTGGCCGGTATCTGGCCCAGCGGGTAGGCGTACTGGCCCAGCACCTTGCCGGTGCGGTCGAAACGGGTGATGCGGTTTACCGCGCCATGGGCCGGATCGGGCGCGTCGCCGTCTTGGTACAGCGGTCCTTCCAGCGATACCCACAGCGATTTCCCGTCCGGGGTAAAGCTCAAGCCCTCGAAACTCTGGTTGTTGCGCGGACCCGCGCTGCGGTCCACGGCCACGTCGAACAATTTCGGCATCGGCAGTTCGGCCAGCAGCTTGCCGTCGATGGCGGCGCGGCGCACGAACGGGTTCAGGTCGAGCGACACGTCGCCTTCGCTGGCGTACCAGATGGTGCCATCCTGCGGATCGACGCGCAGGGTTTCCAGGTCGGCCACCACGCCGCCCAGGCGCGCAAAATCGTCCTTGGACGGGTACCCGGTGCCATCGGCCTGCAGCAGCGTGGTCACGCCGGTGAGCTGCACTGCCCTGAAGCTGGTGGCGTCGTAGTCGAGGCGCGCGCGGTAGTAGCGGGCCGGATTGTGCTCGGAGCGGTCGTCGCAGATCATTACCCAGTCGCCGCGCGCGGCGTCGTAATCGATGCCCGACAGGCCGCCCACCATGGTGCCCTGGAATTGCTGGCGCCATGGCAGCCGCTGTTCGCCGATCAGGCGCAGCGCGGAAATTGTGCGCGGCGCGTTGGCGGCGCTGGTGCCGGTTGGCGGTAATGGCGCGCAGGCGGCCAGCGACAGCAGGCTGGCAATGGCCAGCGCGTAACGGATGTACCGGGAAGTGACAGCGGTCATGGTGAATTTGCTTGACGGAAAAGCGTGCAGTATAGCTGTCCCTGGCCGTTACGTCAGGGGGGGGGGCGCGCGGCGTTATGCCAGTGCCGGCTGCTCTTCGTCCTGGTCTTCGCGGCTCCAGACCGGGAACGGGTCGTCGAAGGCCTGCCAGCCCTCGGCGCCGGCCGCCAGTTCGCGGTCGGTCAGCACGCAGTGGTGAAAGGCCGCTTCCAGCGCGGCGCGATCGATGCCGGTGCCGATGAATACCAGTTCGTTCTGGCGGTCGCCGTACGGTTCCACCCAGGCGGCGTCGATGCCGTCGCGATCCGGGTCGCCCACGGGCGGCCAGCTGGCGCGGTCGCTGGCCGCCCACCATTGACCCACCGGCTCCACCGAGGCGATGCGGCCGGCGCGCGAATACGCCACCGCCCAGTCGGGCCGGCTGGCGAACCAGACATAACCTTTGGCCCGTATCAGCCCTGGCAGCGGCAGGTCGAGGAAGGCGCTGAAGCGCTGCGGATGGAGCGGGCGGCGGTCGCGCAGCACGAAGCTGACGATGTGGTATTCCTCGGTCTCGGGCGTGTGGATGCCGGCCAGTTCGCGCGCCCAGCCGGCCATCTGGCTGGCTTTGTCGAGATCGAACTTGTTGGTGCCCAGGATCTGGTGCAGCGGCACCCGGCCACGTTCGGCCAGCAGCATGGTGGCGGTGGGATTGAGCGCCTTGATGACCGCGCGCACGGCGCCCATTTGTTCCAGCGTGATCAGATCGGTCTTGCTGACGACAATCACGTCGGCAAACTCGATCTGCTCCGACAGCAGCGCGGCCAGCGTGCGGTCGTCGCCTTCACCGGCAGTCTGGCCACGCTGGGCCAGGAAGTCGCTGCCGTGGTAATCGTTGAGCAGGTTGACGGCATCGACCACGGTGACCATGGTGTCGATGCGGGCCACGTCGTTGAGGGACTGGCCGGTCTCGTCGACGAAATCGAAGGTGGCGGCCACCGGCATCGGCTCGCCCACGCCGGTGGACTCGATCAGCAGGTAGTCGAAGCGCTGCTCGAGCGCCAGCTTGCGCACTTCCAGCAGCAAGTCTTCGCGCAGCGTGCAGCAGATGCAGCCGTTGCTCATCTCGACCATTTTTTCCTCGGTGCGGGACAATGCGGCGCCGGCGTTTTCGGTGCCGTGGCGCAGCAGCGCAGCGTCGATATTGACTTCGCTCATGTCGTTGACGATAACGGCCACCCGCAAGCCTTCGCGGTTGGCCAGTATGTGATTGAGCAGGGTGGTCTTGCCGGCGCCGAGAAAGCCGGACAAAACGGTGACGGGCAGGCGGAAATCAACCAGGGACGGGGCGGTGGCAGTCATGGAGGGCTCACTGTAAAAGAAAAGGAAACGCACTAATGCAATAGAGTTGCATCATAAGTGGATTCGAGCGCTAATGCAAGTCAACTGCATTAACGACGGTACAGGGACGCGGAGTTTGCTTTGAGACTTACTTTTTGTGGGCGCAGTGCGGGCAGGTGCCCTTGATGAGGAAATCCATTTCCTGGCTCTGGAAACCGGTGGGCAGCGCGATGCTGCGCGGCAGCGGCACGTCGGTAAAGCACGTGACTTCCTCGCAATTGGTGCACTGGAAATGCGCGTGCTCGTGGGCATGGTGGCCGGCGCCCACGCGGAACCGCCATACCTGGTCGGCGCCGGCGATGCGGTGGATCAGCTCGTTATCGGTCAGCCATTCGAGCACGCGGTACAGCGTGACCGAATCGAGCGCCTCGCCAGGCAGCAGGTCGTGGATTTCGTGGTGGGTCAGCGATTTTTCCTGGCCCATCAAAAAATCGAGCACCGTCACACGCTGGCGGGTCACGCGCGCACCGGTCGCGCGTATCAGCGTTTCTGCCTGGTCTGTGGTGGATGTTTGCATGGAACGTATCTTACCATGACCGGCTTTCTCCCCCCTGGCATACCCATGATGCGAATGAGAAGTGTTATCATTGTCACTTTCATGATACTGGTTTCACTCCATGCCCACTTTGACCCTGCGCGCTGCGCCACCTTTCCCGCTCACCTCGATAGCCGCCGCGCTGGCCATGTTGGTGACGTCATGGGCGCAAGCGCAGTCGCCGGTACCCGAGACGGCTACCGGCGCGCCGATGGAATCGATCCAGGTCACCGGCAGCTGGCTGGGCTCGGGTTTGCAGAACAGCGTGAAGAATTTCGCCGGCGCCCGCACGGTGGTGGACAAGGACGCGATCGACGACTCGGGCGCGCTCGACATCGGCGACGTGCTGCGCCGTGTACCGGGTGTGCAGGCCACCGACAATTCCGGCACGGCCGGCAGCGCCATCTCGCTCAATATCGGCGTGCGCGGCCTGACCGGGCGCTATTCGCCGCGCTCCACCATTTTGCTCGACGGCATACCGCTGGCGGTGGCGCCGTACGGCCAGCCGCAACTGTCGTTTGCACCGGTGAGCCTGAATAACATCGAGTCGATCGACGTCGTGCGCGGTGGCGGCGCGGTGCGCTACGGCCCGCAAAACGTGGGCGGCATCATCAACTTCCGCAGCCGCGCGATTCCCGAGAGCGCCATCAGCGACGACGTCTCGGTGCGCTACAACGATTTCAGCGCGGGCAACCATAATCGCCAGTACAGCGCTTTCCTCGGCGGCACGCTCGAGAACGGCCTGGGGCTGGCGCTGCTGTATTCCGGCATGGACGGCGCCGGCTGGCGCGCGGGCGGCACCGACAAGCTCAATGACGTTGCCGTCAAGTTCCGCTATCCGCTCGGTGCGCATAGCGAGGTGTACGGCAAGCTGACGTATTTCGACGTCAACTCGCGCACGCCGGGCGGGCTCACGGTGGCGCAATACGCGGCCGACCCGTTCCAGAACACCCGGCCCACCGATTTCTGGAGCGGCGACCGCAAGGGCGGCGACGTCGGTTACATCAATACGCTCTCGGCCACCCAGGAATTCGAAGTCAAGGCGTATTACAACGAGAGCTTCCGCCAGAGCGCGCTGATCAACGCGGCGCGCACCCAGCTGACCTGGCAGCCGCGCAATTACCAGGTGCTGGGCATTGAACCGCGCTACACCCAGCGCTTTGCCGTGGCAGGCCTTACCCACGATGTGACGGCCGGCTACCGTTTCCTGCGCGAGCGCGGCGACGATAACAACTACACGCAAAATGCCGTTACCGGCGTCCAGGGCGCCACCACCACGTTCATCAACGCCACCGACGCCCATTCGTTCTACATCGATGACCGCATCGCGCTGGGCAGTTGGCGCATCACGCCCGGTGTGCGCTACGAGCGCATCGAGTCCGACCGCCGCGATGCCGCTAGCGCGGTGGCCTTTGCCTCGGATAACAACAAGCCGCTGCCGTCGCTGAACGTGGCCTACCTGCTCAATCCCGCGTTGACGGTATTTGCCAACTACACGACATCGTTTGGCGCCGTGCAAAATACCCAGCTCAATTCGCAGAGCGCCAGCAATCCGCTCAATCCGGAAGTGGCCAAAACCTTCGAGGCGGGCGGGCGCTGGAAGGACAGGGCGGTGAGTGCCGAGGTGACTGCCTTCAAGCTCAAGTTCGACAATCAGATCATCCAGGTGCCGGGCATTACGCCAGCCACGTTCCAGAACATCGGCGCCACCAACCACGATGGCCTGGAAACCGCGTTTGACTACACATTCGATGACGGCGGCCCGCTGGCCGGCGTGAATTTCTATGCCAACTACACGTACACCAGGGCGGTCCAGGAGTCAGGCGCCACGGCCGGGCGCGACGTGCCGTTTTATTCGCGCGGCACCGACACCGCGGGAGCGCGCTACCGGTCAGGCGCCTGGACCGTCAACCTGTCGAGCACGCATCAGACGCGCCAGTATTCGGACGCCGCCAACACCGTGGCGGAAGCGGCGTCCGGCGCCGTGGGCGCGATCCCCGGTTTCCGCCTGTGGAATGCGCAACTGGGATGGAAACTGCGCGGCGCGCCCGGCTACGAGGTGATGGCGGGAGTGAACAACTTGTCCGACCGGCGCTATTACACGCGCAATGTCGATGGCAATGCCGGCCGCATGGTGGGGGCGCCGCGCACCGCCTACCTGCAACTGCGCGCCAGCTACTGAAGCCGGTCCGCGATACCGAAAGTCGTCCGAAGTTTATCAGCCTCAACGCTGCGTAGGACTAAGATGACATTTTGCAATGCATACAGACTACATGCGCCTACACGCCGGTCCTATACCGGCGGCTTAGCCTGGTAGCTATAGTGTCATCAACGGTGAGCAAACAACACAGCCACCGCGATCCACACGACATCATTCGAAGGATCAACAAGACACTGAGGCAGATACCATGAACGCATACCACACCACTTCCGCAGCCCGCACCGCCAATGTCCAAGGCAACAGCAGTGCCGGTTCGCAGATCAGCCTGATCGGCGCCCAACAGAACGATTTGCTGCGCGCCTTGTCGCGTGACGATCTGCTGGCGCTGTTCAGTGAGCTGGAGCTGGTTGCGTTGCCTGCTGGTAAGCATCTGTTCGACTTCGGCGACAAAGTCGAGTACACGTACTTCCCGACCAATGCCATCGTCTCGCTGCAATACGTGATGGAAGACGGCGCGACGACTGAAATCGCCGTGGTAGGCCGTGAAGGCGTGGTCGGCGTTGCCCTGTACCCAACCGAGCGCGCTTCGTACTCGGCAGTGGTAGAAGCGGCTGGTTACGGCTACCGTCTGCGCACCGACACGCTGCGCGAAGTGTTCTACGCTGGCGGCCCGCTGGCCCAGCAACTGATGCGCTACACCAGCGCCATGTTTGCGCAACTGGCACAAAGCGTGGCAGGCAGCCGTCACACCAGCATTGAACAAAAACTGTGCCGTTGGTTGCTGGAACGCCTGGACCGCTCGATGGGCAATGAATTGAAAGTCACGCAAGAAATGATTGCCAACATGCTGGGCGTACGTCGCGAAAGCGTCACCGGCGCTGCAGGCAAACTGGCCGACGAAGGCCTGATTTCCTACCGCCGCGGTTGCGTTACCGTGCTGGACCGGGCTGGTATGGAAGCGCGCGCTGGCAGCTGCTACCAAGGCAGCCGCATCAAAGCGGCTGGCATGGAACAGCGGGCAGCGTAAGAAGGTTAGTGCAGGACGCGGGAAGGCGGGTTGACCAGGAACCCGCTGAAGTCCACCCGTGGGGCAGTGCGGGTGGCCATGGTGTCCAGCTTGCGCTGGACCAGCTTGTGCCAGGCGGCAGCCCAACGCGCGGCCAATTGCGACTCCTCGGCCGAACGCGCATACAGCGTCCTTTCGACAGCGATTTTTTGACGGTTCAGGGCGCGGGTTGCATTCATCATGGTAGTCATGGCGTGGCTCGGCGTGGCAATAGGTTGGGGTAGAAAGCAGAGCCATTCTGCCTGTCTCTTCCATATTTGAATGTGCGCCACTTCACCCAAGGACAGCGGTATACCGACCAGCCCGTGTAAAATATGCGCGCCATGTTGGTTTTTCGGCACGTTGGCAACCATTGCCAGTCGTGCCTTTCGTTGTTTTGACTTCCTGAATATCCCCTTATGTGGTCTACCAATTTCACTAAAAATGCCTTGGCGGGCCTGACCACGTCGTTTGCCCTGGTGCCCGAATGCATAGCATTTGCCCTGGTTGCCCACCTCAATCCCCTGGTCGGTCTGTATGGCGCTTTCTTTATCTGCACGATTACCGCGCTCGTGGGCGGCCGACCCGGGATGATTTCCGGTGCGGCCGGTTCGATGGCGGTGGTCATCGTGGCGCTGGTGGCCCAGCATGGGCTGCAATATTTTCTCGCTACCGTGGTGCTGAGCGGCGTCATCATGCTGTTGTTTGGCGTGCTGCGGCTCGGCAAACTCGTGAGCATGGTGCCGCATCCGGTCATGCTGGGCTTTGTCAACGGGCTGGCCATCGTGATTGCCTGGTCGCAGTTGCAGCACTTTAAGGTGGATGGCGGCTGGCTGGCGGGCGTGGCCATGTGGTGGATGGTGGGGCTGGTGGCCGTGACCATGGCCATCGTCTACCTGTTGCCGCGCCTGACCAAGGCGGTGCCGCCGGCGCTGGTGGCCATCGTGGGCGTGGGACTGTGCGCGCAATTGCTGCACTTGCCGGTGCGCACGCTCGGCGACATGGCCACCATCGCCGGCGGCCTGCCCACCTTCAGCATCCCGCAACTGCCCATGACCATGGAAACCCTGCGCATCGTGCTGCCTTATGCGGTACTGATGGCAGTGGTGGGTCTGCTCGAAACCCTGCTCACATTTAACCTCACCGACGAAATCACGGAAACGCGCGGGCTGCCCGACCGCGAATGCGTGGCGCTGGGCGCTGCCAATGTGGCGTCGGGCCTGTTCGGTGGCATGGGCGGCTGCGCCATGATCGGCCAGACCATGATCAACCTCGGCTCGGGTGGGCGCACCCGCGTGTCGGGCGCGGTGAGCGGCATCATGATCCTGCTGTTCATCCTGTTCCTGTCGCCGCTGATCGAACGGATACCGCTCGCTGCGCTGGTGGGCGTAATGTTTGTGGTGGCGCAGCAGACCTTTGCCTGGAGTTCGCTGCAAGTGCTGGGCAAGGTGCCGCGCCACGACGCGCTGCTGATCGTGGTGGTGACCTGCATTACCGTGGCCACCGACCTGGCGGTGGCGGTGCTGTGCGGGATCGTGATCGCGGCCCTGAGCTTTGCCTGGCGCCATGCGCGCGAGGTGCGTACCGACACGGCGACCGATGCGGCTGGCGTCAAGCACTACACGCCGCATGGCACGCTGTTCTTCGCGTCGATCGCCCACTTCAACGACCTGTTTACGCTGGCGGACGACCCGCAAACGGTGGTACTCGATTGCCGCCACCTGCGCCTGGCCGACCATTCGGCCGTGGTGGCGGTGGCGGCGCTGAGCGAACGCTATGCGCGCGCCGGCAAGCGCCTGCAGGTGGAGCACCTGTCGGCGCGCTGCGAACAGTTGCTGGTGCGGGCCGGCGTATCGGTGACCGCCTGACGGGTTCATGGTATTCTGCGCATCCTTGGTAAATCATCAAGGACTCAACTCCTCAGAGATCGTCGAATGCAGATTGCAACCATTATCAGCCTGGCCGGCTCCATCACCTGCGTGGGGCTGTTTTCGAAACAAAAGGAATGGGTGCTGGCAGCAGCGTTCGTGTTTGGCGCGGCGTTCACGACCTTCGCCGCATTCCGGCCGTCGTTCATTCCCGGCTTTATCGTGCCGTGGTGCGCCTACGCGTTCTTCGCGCTGGCGGCGATCGAGTTCGTGCGCAAGGTGATACTGAAATAGATATCGGCTTGTAATAGTTTGTAACCAAAGGATGGTCAAGATGGCATGGGCATTGTATGCTGCCAGCGCATTTTTGCATCTACCATCTTCAGGATAAAAATTATATGAAACGACTGTTTTCCGTGTGCGCACTTGGTTTGACCCTGGCACTGGCTGGTTGCGGTGGTGGTGGCGGCGACAGCGCCCAGACCGTCACCCCCGCCGTCCCTGACACCATCGCCCTGCAAAAGATCGATACGCTGGTGGGCACCGGTGCGGAAGCGGTGGTCGGCAAGACCGCCACGGTGCACTACTCGGGCTATCTGTATGACGCCTCCAAGACCACGCTGAAGGGCACGCTGTTCGACACGTCGGTAGGCCGCACGCCACTGAGCTTCGTGGTCGGTAACGGTTCGCTGATCAAAGGCTTCGAAGAAGGCGTAAAAGGCATGAAAGTCGGCGGCAAACGCACCGTGGTCATCCCCGCCAGCATGGGCTACGGCGCCAACGGCTCCGGCAGCATCCCGCCGAACACCAACCTGGTCTTCGACATCGAACTGACCGAAATCCGCTAATCGTCGACAATTCGGGGGCAGTTCCGACATTTAGACACGGCCTCTGCTGGTAGCGGTTGAGTTTGTGTCCGAATGTCGGAACTGACCCCGAAGTTGGTTTAGTAGAAATACGGGGTTTTTTTGGCCCATTCGGTTTTGCCGTACCGCTGGTGCAGTACGGTGAACGCCTTCTTCGACAGCGCTTTGGCGTCGTCGTCGAGGCAGCCGCCGCGGGTGGAGCGCACCACCACGTGCAGCAACCATGGCAGGTCGGGGTCGTTCGGTGTGGTGGCCACGCGTTGCAGTACGTGCTCGCCCAGGTAGCCCGTGGCGGTTTTCAGCGCGCCCAGTTTGGCCAGCTCCTGGTCGCGGCGGGCGATAGCGGCCGTGTCGCCCAGCACGGGTGCCGGCGCCGCCAGTTCCACCTCGGTGTTTTCCTCGTACGGCTTGCCAGCTGCCGATGGCATCTTGCACCACATGCTGGCCGTCGCTTCGTCAGCGGGCAATTGCGCGTACCCGTCAGGTGCGCCCCAGGTGCCGGGCATCGGCGAAAGTCCATACCTGACGGCGGTGACCAGCATCGCGTGATGCCGCTCTGCGTTGGCCGGCAGCGCGCGGTACTGGCGCATCGCCGGCGCCAGCGCCGGGGAGTTGCCCTCCACCTGCTGCGCCGCCTTGACGGCGGCATCGTACTGTCCCAATAAATCGAAACGCATCCAGGCGGCCACGCCCAGGCGTGCCCGCACTGCGGCGGGCAGATGCGGGTCCGCGCCCAGTGCCAGCAGGTCCGCCGCCGGCAAACCGGAATTGATCCAGCGCTGGCCGTCGGCGGCGATTTCCTCGCGCGGCGCCGGAGCGTCTGCCTTGATGGCGGCTTGTTCGCCGGTGTCGTAGTCGGTGGCGGTGGCGCGACGCCGCAGCAGGTAGCGCGCGGCATCGGCCGTTGGCGGCGACGGCAAAGCGCTCCTGCAGGTACAGGTTGCGGGCGGCGTTGGAGCCGCTGGCGGCCAGCGGCTTGCCCGCCAGTTCGGCATCGACCAGCGCGCGCGCCTGGTCGAACTGCCCGGCCAGGCGGTAGTGGCGTGCCAGCGCCTGGCGCACGGTCAGGTATTCGGGCGCGGCGGGCGGCACCTTCAGGCTGGCCTGTTCCAGTTCAGCGGGCATCACGCGGGCCAGCATGGCGGACGCCACCAGCCATACGCGCGCCTGCGCCGCATTGTTTTCCTTGGCATAGCGCTGCCACTGCGCCAGCGCGTGGCTTTGCTCCACTGCGCAGGCCTGGGTTGTCTGAGATGGCTGGTATTGCTGGCATTGCTGGATGGTCTGTATCCAGTCGAGCAAGCCGGTGGCTGCGCGCATGGCCGGGCGCGGATCGGGCTGGCCCTGCGCCGGCCCGCTCAGCAGGCGGTCGGCCAGTGCCAGCCAGTCACCGAGGCGGTCGTCTTGATAGGGATCGTTGCGCGGATCATCGAGCAGCTGGCCCAGTTGGGCAAAGCGCGCGGCGGGTATCAGGTCGGCCTGCATGGCCCGGCCGATGGCGCGGCTGTCTTCGTGGCGCGCCGCCAGCGCCGGATTGGCCACTATGCGCGCAACCCGCGCTTCGATGGCCAGCAGTTTTTTCCGCTGCGCCAGCAGACGGGCGGCGGCTGCCTCCGGGCCTTCCTTGGCCCGGGCGGCGCGGGCTTGCCATTGTTCGTCCTGGGTGCCGGGCACGAACAGCGCGGCGCGGGCCTGGGCGCGCAGCGCCAGATAGTCGCCCCAGGCGCGCTGCGGGTGGCCATCCGTGGCGCCGATGCGGTCGAACAGCGCCGTGCTGCGCGCATAGTCCTCGGCGTAGAAAGCGAATGACGCCAGCTGGTACTCGTGCACCTGGCGCCAGTGCAGCGGTTCTGCCTCTGCCAGCGACACGGGCGGCGCGGGCGGATTTTTCGCGCGCTGGTACAGATAACCGGCCACCAGCGGATCGTCGCCGCAGGCCTTGAACACCTGGCGCTGGGTTACTTACCCATGCCGCCATCCGCTCCGGCGTGGCGTCGGCGCGGGCGGCCAGGTCTCCCAGCGTGGCGGAGGCAAATACATAGCTGGCCACGGGGCAGTTCAGGTAGCTGTCAACCAGCTTGTCGGCGTCGCGCGGCGGATCCATGTCGCGCTTCAGGGCCTGACGTACGGCGGCACGCCAGCCGTCATAGGCGCCGCGTCCCGCGCCCAGGTCCTGCCAGCCACCCTTGCGGGTACGTTCCACCGCCGCCAGGCCGGCCGCGCGATTGGGCGCCGACTGCAGCCCCGGTGCGCCCAGCATGACGTCGCGCCACGCCGTGTATAGATTGCTGCGGATGTAGGTGGGCAGCACCACGCCCAGCTGGCCGGCCTGGTAGCGGTCGAGCGCAATATCGGTGCGGTAGCGGCTCACGTAGTCGTCCGATGGTTCGGACCAGCTGGCGGCGGCAATGCCGCTGGCCAGCATCAGGGCGGCGGCAATGCAGGGCGTGCGGCGTGTCATGGTGCGGTTCCTGGCAGGTTGGGGAGTGGGAGCGGGTCTGGGACGGGTGCAGCGGCTGCCGCGCTGCGCTTCCACGCGTGGCGGTCGAACCAGTAGGTTTTGCGGTAGCGCGCGGCCACCGGGGCGGCGAACGGCTCCTGCGGCGAAAAGCCGGCGGCTCCGCTGCGGCAACTGGCGTGCAGTACGTCGGGCGTGGAGGCGATGATGTGGCGCAGTGTGGCGCTGTCGCGGCCCATGCGGAAAAACATGGGCACTACTTCGTCGGCGGCCAGGCCGTCAAGCCAGGCGGGCGCCCGGCACCACCACCCCAGCGCGGTCACGCTCAGGCGCACGTGTGGCGGCAGCTCGGCGCGCACGCGCGCCACCAGCGCGCGGTAAAACACGCGCTGCGACGGCTTGGCTTCCAGGTCCAGTTGCACCCAGCCCGAGGTGCTTGCCTGCGCGGCTTCGAGCATGGCGCGCACGATGGCGTCGGCACGGGTGTCGAGGTCTTGCGGGGGATTGACGGTGCTGACCTCCACGTGCACCACCGGGGTGACGCGGGTGTACGATGGCATGAGCGGCCAATGGCGGCGCGGGCGGGTCAGGGCGGTGGCGCCGGTGAGCAGGATGTGACGTTGCAGCACCGCCGCTTCCGCCGTGGACCAGGCGGGCAGCACGGCGTCGTCCCACAGCCAGGCCACCGGCGCTGGCGCAGACGCAGACCCCGCGTGCGCCGGTGCTGCGGCCAAAGACAGCAGCGCAACGGACAGCCAGCGGAGACTACGGAATACACACATCGATATGGGCACGCGCAAACCAGCGGGTGCCCATTTTACCGATGTTTGTCAGATAAGCAAAATGGCTTATTTGGCTTCAAGGGCGGCAATTGCCGCCGCCACGCCCGCACCGTAGGCCGGATCGGCCTGGGTGCAGTTGTCGATATGGCGTTGCTGCACCGGCTTGGAGACGCCGTTGATGGCGCGCGCGGTGTTCTCGAACAGCAGCTGCTTCTTCTCGTCGGTGAGCAGGCGGAACAGGTTGCCCGGCTGCGAATAGTAGTCAGTATCCACCCGGTGATCCCAGTGGCCGGCCGCGCCTTCCAGCGACAGCGGCGGCTCGGCAAATTCCGGGTTCTGCTGCCACTCGCCACGGCTGTTCGGCTCATACGAGGTGCCGCCGCCATGGTTGCCGTCCACCCGCATGGCGCCGTCGCGGTGGTAGCTGTGGAACGGGCATTTCGGGGCGTTGACCGGGATCGAGTGGTGATTCACGCCCAGGCGGTAGCGGGCCGCGTCGCCGTACGAGAACAGCCGCGATTGCAGCATTTTATCGGGCGAGAAGCTCACGCCCGGCACTACGTTGGCCGGCGAGAATGCCGACTGCTCCACGTCGGCGAAGTAATTTTCGGCGTTGCGGTTCAGTTCCAGCACGCCCACGTCGATCAGCGGGTAATCCTTGTGCGGCCAGACCTTGGTGAGGTCGAACGGGTGGTACGGCACCTTGGACGCGTCGTCTTCCGGCATGATCTGCACCGCCAGCTTCCAGCGCGGGAAGTCGCCGTTCTCGATGGCGTCGAACAGGTCGCGCTGCGAGCTTTCGCGGTCGCGGCCCACTACCTCGGTGGCTTCGGCGTCGCTCAGGTTCTCGATGCCCTGCTGGCACACGAAGTGGAACTTGACCCAGAAGCGCTCGTTGTTCGGGCTGATGAAGCTGAAGGTATGGCTGCCGAAGCCGTGCATGTGGCGGTAACCCTTGGGGATGCCGCGATCGCTCATGACGATGGTGATCTGGTGCAGCGCCTCGGGCAGCAGGGTCCAGAAGTCCCAGTTGTTTTCGGCCGAACGCAGATTGGTCTTGGGGTCGCGCTTGACCACGTGGTTCAGGTCCGGGAATTTGAGCGGATCGCGGAAGAAGAAGACCGGCGTGTTATTGCCCACGATGTCCCAGTTGCCTTGCTCCGTGTAGAACTTGACTGCGAAGCCGCGGATGTCGCGCTCGGCATCGGCCGCGCCGCGTTCGCCGGCCACGGTGGAAAAGCGCATGAAGATATCGGTCTGCTTGCCCACTGCCGAAAACAGCGCGGCCCGGGTGTAGCGGGAAATGTCGTGGGTGACGGTAAAGGTGCCAAAGGCGCCGGAACCCTTGGCGTGCATGCGGCGCTCGGGGATGACTTCACGCGCGAAGTGCGCCAGTTTTTCGAGGTGCCATACGTCTTGCAGCAGCACGGGGCCGCGCGGGCCGGCGGTCTGGGTATTCTGGTTATCGACGACTGGCGCGCCGGCGGCGGTGGTGAGCTTTTTCATGAGCCTTCCTTGGGCAGGTGGGGGGAATGGAAAAGCGCCTAGCATAACCAACGCGCTGCACTAATACAGCTCCCTAAAGGGGGAGTGGGGAGCGAAACCCGCACCGGGCGGCGCGGCTTGAAGCAAAAAAAAGCCCGGCGCGCAGGCCGGGCTTTTCAACGATGGCGCGCGAACGCGGCCAAATTACTTGCTTGGGTAGATGATGTCGTCGCGACGGTTCTGGGCGCGCGATTCTTCATCCGAACCGGTAGCTTTCGGCTTTTCCTTGCCGTAGCTGATGGCTTCCAGTTGGCTGTCTTTCACGCCTTGTACTTTCAGGGCGGTGATCAGGGCTTGCGCGCGCTTCTGGCCCAGGGCCAGGTTGTACTCGGCGCTGCCGCGGTCATCGGTGTTACCTTCGACTTTGATTGCCACGTTCGGGTTGGCGGCCAGGAATTTACCGTGGTCGGCAACCAGTGCGTCGAACTCTGGCTTGACAGTGTACTTGTCGAAGTCGAAGTAAACGCTACGGTTTTTGTAGATCGAGCTGTTTGGATCCAGGTAGGCAGCCAAAGGCGCTGCGACTGGCGCTGCCACTGGGGCAGGTGCTGGTGCAGGTGCTGGAGCAGCTTTGACTGGCTCAGGTGCTGGAGCTGGTGCAGGTGCTGGGGTCGAGCATGCGCTCAGCAGGGCTACGGTGCAGGCTGCCAGCAGGATGTTGGTATTTGCTTTCATCGATATACTCCCGATTCGAATTATGTTGTGGGGCACACTAAAGTGGTAAGCACTAAGGGTGTGAGGCTGTCAAGCCAGCCGCGACCAATATTATATAAGGGTTTCTCTGATAATAATTGGCGCGCTGCATTATTTTTTGAGCCATGGGGCGAAAGGCGCCAAATCGATCCCCCTTTCGACGTACCACGCGCGCCGCGCCATGTCGAACTGGGCGCCCAGCGCCTTGACGGCATCCTTCTCCTGATAGCTGGCGGTCAGGTAATGACGCCCGGGCGCCGCTGCTGCTGCCGCCAGTTGTTCCTGGTTGCGGGCGATTGCCGCGTCGGCTGCCGTGCTGCACTGCGACAGGCGCATCCGCGCGATGAACGGACTCGGCACGGCGCCGTCCCTGGCGTTGTCGGCAGGCGACAACAAGGTCAGGCGCAATCGTGCGCGGGTAGCGGCCACGTAAAACAGGTTGTCCTCGTCGCGCCGTGGCTGCTGCGGGTGGGGGAACTCGTCGGCCTGTAAAAATGGCAGGATCACGTGGTCGAATTCCTTGCCCTTGGCGTTGGCCACGCATTCGAGCAGCACGGCCCGGGGCGCGCGCTTGCGCCGCACGAACGCTTCGCGCGCATTCATCGCCGCCCAGAAATCGCTCAGGCCCAGCTTCGATGCGGCCGCCCACGCCAGCAAGCCGGCCACCGATTTATTCACCACGCCGGCGTCGTACGGCCGCACAAAGATGCGGCGCGCGGCCGCCACCAGCTGCACCCGTTCGCACAATTCGGTGAGCACGGCAGCCGCTGGTGCGGCCGGATCGAGCGTGGCCAGCCAGGCGATGGCGTCGATCACGGCGCGCTTGGTGGTCTGGCTGGCGACGTCGCGCCAGGTGGGTTCCACGCCGTCGCGCCGCTCGTCTTCGATCAGGAACAGTTCGCCCAGCAGGTCCGGCGACTTGCCGATCTGGGTTTTGAAGTGATCGATGCGGCGCGCCGAAAAGCCCATTTCGCTGAACGCCACCAGCGCATCCACCACGGCCAGGCGCACCTGCTCCGACTTGACGGCGCCAAAATCGCGCAGGGCGATACCGAGCATGCCGCGCAAGAACAGGATCTCGTCGCGTTGCAGGTAACCGGCCATGGCCGGGGTGCGGTAGTCGATGTCGGCCTCGATCAGGGCGTTTTCGATGGCCACCGACTGGTGGCGGTCGCGGATCAGGATGGCGCAGCCGTCCAGCGCATGGCCGTCGGCCTTCCAGCGCTTGACGGCGGCCACCACCTGCTGCGCGCAGTGGGGGGCGTCCTGGTAGTGCGGCTGGCTGATCTCGGTACGCAGCGGCAAATTCGATTCCACCGGCTTGTCCTTGAATGCGGCCATGGCGTATGCCAGGTGCGGGCCGTGGCGATAGCTGTACGTGAGCGGCAGGCGCACCAGCTTGGGATAGCGTTCGCCGAAGCGCTGGTTCAGATAGGTGTCGCTGGCGCCCAGCCGGGCATAGATCACCTGGTCCTTGTCGCCGGCGCCGACAAAAAAGCACTGCGGGCGCGCGATCAGGGCGTCGAGGATGCGGAAGGCCGATTCGTTGAGGTCGTGCAGTTCGTCGCACAGCACCAGCCGGTAATCGGCAAACCGTTCGGCCAGGCGGGCCCCGCCCAGCAGGTTACAGGCCAGGTCGTAGGTAGCGTCGAATGGGCCGCGCAGCAGCGCGCCGGCGCCGCCATCGAGCCGCAGCGCCTCGTATTCGAGCGTGGTGACGTAGTCGGCCACCGGTACGTTCAGCAGTTCGGCCGCTTCTTCGGGATCCATGAATTCGACGTCGGCGTCGAGCGCCATGGTGGCTTTCAGGTTCAGCTGCGCTTCCAGGAACTGGCTGATGGCAATGCTGTGGGTGTGCAGTTCCAGGCTGTCGAGCCGTCCCGCATAGCGCTCGCCCACGCGGTCCATGGCGGCCAGCGCCAGTTGCTTGAGCTGGCGCGGCTCGGTGCACACGCGCACGCCGTCGCCGTCGATGGTGTCGAGCAGGCGGGCGGCAAAATCTTCAAAGGTGAGCACGTCCACGCGCTCGGCCAGCGTGGCCGGCACGCCCACGTCGAGCAGGCGCTGGCGCATGACGTCGCGCGCCTCGGGCGTGAAGGTGAGGGCCAGGATCTGTTCGGGCGCCAGCTTGCGGGCCAGGGCCTCGCCGAGGCGCAGCGCCAGCGTGGTGGTCTTGGCGGCGCCGGCGTTGGCATCCACCAGCGTGACCTTGTGCTGCGACAGCTGGATGGCGCGCTGCTCTGCCGTGGGGATCAGGCCGCGCGGGGTGAAGCGGGGTTGGTTCGGTGGTGCGGAAGGATAGGCTGCGTTCATCCGCTACATTATAGCGACCGGCGCGGGCAAACCGCCGATCGGCATGCCGGCGCCGGCGCCGCCGCCAAATGCGGGGGTGAGGCGGGCAGTGGCGCCCTCGATGAACTGGGCGCTGAACACGCGCCGCTCGGTCGCCCGCGCGGTGGCATGCTGGTCGATCACCGCGCACAGCAGGTCGGCGGCGGCCGTGGCCATGCGCGGCATCGGCTGGCGCAGCGTGGTCAGGTTGTAGCTGAGCCAGTTGGACGGTTCGATGGCGTCGAAGCCGGCCACCGACAGTTGCCGTGGCACGTCGATGCCCAGCTCGTGGCGCGCGCAATCGAGGCAGCCGATCGCCATCACGTCGCTGCCGCAGATGATCGCGTCGGGCACGGCGCCCATGGCGCGGATGATGGCGCGCAGACCGGCGGCGCCGCTCGGGTAGTCCGACTGGCCCGGCACCACGACCGGCGGCGGCAGGCCCAGTTCGGCCAGCCGTTCACAGGCGCCGCGCCGGCGTTCGGTGGCGACCGTGGAATCCTCGGTGCCGGCAATGATGCCGAAGCGCCGGTGGCCGGCAGCGGCCAGCCGTTCCACCAGCATGCGGCCCGCTTCGCGGTGGTCGCAGGTGACGGTATGGACGGCGCGCTCGCGCACGGTGCGGTTGAACAGCACCAGCGGCATGCGGCGGCGCTCGAATTCGGCCACGTGGTCGGCCGACAGGCGGGCGGCGGCAATCACGCCGTCCACCTGGTATTGCCATACCTCGGACAATACGCGTTCGACGTCGCCATCGGTCTCGCGCGGCAGCGTAAACAGCAGCACGCGCTTGCCGCGCGCACCGATCTGCTGGCTCAATTCGCCCAACAGTTCCGGGTAGTGCAGGTGGGCCTGGCTGGTAATGATGACCGCCACGATGTTGGAGCGCCGCGTAATCAGGCTGCGGGCGGCGGCGTTCGGGATGTAGTCGAGCAGCGCGGCCGCTTTCATCACCCGCGCGAGCGTAGCGTCCGACACGCTCGCGCCCTGCTGGAAGCAGCGCGACACGGCCGACTGCGACACCCCGGCCACCAGCGCCACGTCGTACGACGTCACCCGGCGCGCTTCGCGGGCGATCAGGGCCTTATGGACAATCGCGGTCGTTTCTACACACGGCTTTAATTTGGTCATTGTCTCGTTGTTGGCGCGGTGCACGCGAAGGCATGCCCGGCATTTCCGCGCCAGCAGTTGTATTGCAACGAGCATAATCAAAAACTTGCCCTAAGCCAATACAAATTGCATGCAAATGATATTTCCATGGGGGAATTAGTTGAGTTGTGTAGTATCCCCGCAAATTTTCCTGCCGCGCGCGGTTTTCTGCTAACATATCGCCCCTTTATCAGTTGAAGGGGCGACATGGCCAACGCATGCGGCGTCGATTTCGGAACGTCAAATTCCACGGTGGGGCTGGTACGGCCCGGACAACCCGTGATGCTCGGCCTGGAGGATGGCAAAACCACGCTGCCGTCGGTCGTGTTCTTTAATGCCGACGAAGAGGAAGTCAAGTTCGGCCGGGCGGCATTGGCCGATTACCTGGCCGGTTACGAGGGGCGCCTGATGCGCTCGCTGAAAAGCTTGCTTGGCACCAGCCTGATCGATGGCCAGACCGAGGTGGGTGGCCGCGCGCTGCCGTTCCGCATGTTGCTGGCGCAATTCATCGGTGAAATCAAGCAGCGCGCCGAGCGTGCCGCCGGCCGGCCGTTCCACTCGGCCGTGTTCGGCCGGCCCGTGCATTTCATCGACGACAGCGCTGTCAACGACCAGCTGGCCGAAGATACGCTGGCCGAGATCGCCCGCTCGGTGGGCTTTACCGACATCGCCTTCCAGTTCGAGCCGATTGCGGCCGCGTTCGATTACGAGTCGCAGATCGACCGCGAGGAACTGGTGCTGATCGCCGACATCGGCGGCGGTACGTCCGACTTTTCGCTGGTGCGCCTCTCCCCGGACCGCGCCCAAAAGGTCGAACGGCGCGACGACATCCTGGCCAACGGCGGCGTCCACATCGGCGGTACCGACTTCGATAAATACCTGAGCCTGTCGTCGGTGATGCCGCTGCTCGGTTTTGGCAGCAAGCTGCGCAACGGCAGCGAAGTGCCGTCGAGCTACTTCTTCAACCTGGCCACGTGGCATACGATCAACCAGGCCTACACCAAGAAGATGTGGACCCAGCTGGCCGACCTGCTGCGCGATTCGGCCGAACAGGAAAAACTGGGCCGCTTGCAGCGCCTGATCGACGACCGCGCCGGCCACTGGCTGGCGATGAAGGCCGAAGAGGGCAAGATCGCGCTGTCGGGCGCCGAGCGCCACCTGCTTGAACTCGACCGCCTGGCGCCGGCCGTCACCTTGGAACTGGACCGCGCGCACTTCGATCATGCCATCGACCACCTGGTCGGTTCCGTGGAAAACACCGTGCTGACCCTGCTGCGCGACGCGGGCGTCACGCCGTCCCAGGTCGATACCGTGTTCTTTACCGGTGGTTCGAGCGGCGTGCTCAAGCTGCGCGAGCGCATTGCCGCGCTGGTACCGGATGCGCGCAAGGTCGAGGGCGACCTGTTTGGCAGCATTGGCGCCGGGCTGGCGCTCGACGCCGTGCGCAAGTTTGGCTAAGCTGCTGCCACCACCGTTAAAGGATATCCATGCTTGACCAACCCATCGTGATGCTCGACTTCGAGACCACCGGCCTGTCGCCCGTCATGGGCGACCGTATTACCGAGGTGGCGGCGCTGCGCATCGTGGGCGGCGAAGTGGTCGAGCGCTATGTTTCCCTGGTCAATTGCAAGGTGCGCATCCCGGCCTTCATTACCGGCCTGACCGGCATCACCCAGGCCATGGTGGACCGCGCGCCGCCGGTGGCCGAAGTCTTGCCGCAGCTGCTGGACTTTATCGGCAGCGATGCGCTGTCGGCCCATAACGCCAGCTTCGACGAGAAATTCCTGCTGGCCGAGGCGGCCAGCCTGAACCTGGCGGCGCGCCACCAGTCGCTGGTGTGCTCGCTCAAGCTGTCGCGCCGCGTGTTTCCCAATCTGCCCAGCTACAAGCTGGGGCAGTTGTCGGGCCAACTCGGCATCCGTTTCAAGAGCGCGGCCCACCGGGCCGAGTCCGATGCCGAGGTGGCGGCCCAGGTGCTGATTCATATCGGCAAGCATATCGCCACCACTTATGGCATTGCCGCGGTCGACCCGGCGCTGCTGGTGTCGGTCAATGGCCTGGCGGCCGCCAAGGTCCACCAGTACCTGTTGAAAAGGCAGGCGGCGCGTCCGGCCAGCTAAACCGCGCGGCTAGCGCCAACGGTCCCCGGCTCGTTTGACTCCGCTCAAACGCCGGGTGCGGGCGAGTTTTACACTTCAGTCAACATAGTTGCCAAGTTGGCTAGAGGTGTGTCATGAATAATCACAGTTCGGCCAGGGATGGCTACGACAGTTATCTGTGGTATCGCGCTGCAGCCGAACGCGGCAACCCCTATGCGCAATTTAACTTGGCTCTGCTGTACCAGCAGGGGCGCGGCGTGGCGCGCGACGACCGCCAGGCCTTCCACTGGCTGCGCAAGGCTGCCCGGCAGGGGCTGGCCTACGCCCAGAATCACCTGGGCGTGCTGTACTACAGCGGGCGCGGCGTCCATAACAACGACGAGCTGGCCGCGCGCTGGTTCCGCCGCGCAGCGCAGCAGGGCGACGCCTCGGCCCAGCACAACCTGGCGCAAATGTATAAAAATGGCCGCGGCGTGCCGCGCAGCGATGAAATTGCGCTGGTGTGGTGCTATCGCGCGTCGGAACAAGGCGTGGCCAGCGCCCAGACCCAGCTGGGGCTGGCGTATGTGCGCGGCGCCGGCGTGCGGCGCAACTATGCGCTGGCGCTGGCGTGGCTGCGCAAGGCCGCGCTGCAAAACCATGCGGGCGCCCAGCTCAATCTCGGCCTGATGTACAAGCACGGCCAGGGCGTGCGCTGCTGTGACAAGCAGGCGCTGGCGTGGCTGCGGCAGGCGGCGGCGCAAAACCATCCCACGGCCCAGCGGCTGGTGGGCGTGGCCTATGCCGAGGGCCAGGGCGTGGCCGCCGACGCCCTGCGGGCGTGCGCCTGGCTGCTGCGCGCGGCCGAGCAGGAAGACGCCGACGCCCAGTTCAATCTCGGCATCATGCTGGCCAATGCCCGGGGCGTGGAGCGCGACGACGAGATGGCGTTTTCCTGGTATTACCGGGCCGCGCAGGCAGGCCACATGCTGGCCCAGTACAACCTGGCCGGCATGTATGCGCGCGGGCGCGGGGCCCCGCGTGACGATGCCCGCGCGCTGTTCTGGTACCAGCGCGCGGCCGAGCAGGGCGCTGCCAACGCCCAGTTCAACGTGGGCGTCATGTACGCCAACGGCCATGGCGTGGCCCGCGACCATGCCCGCGCCGTGCTGTGGTACCGGCGCGCCGCGGGGCAGGGCGACGCCAGCGCCCAGAACAACCTCGGCGTGATGTACGCCAACGGCCAGGGCGTGCCGCGCGACGACCGCCACGCGGTGCTGTGGTACGCCAAAGCCGCGCGCCAGGGCCATGCGCTGGCGCAGATCAACCTCGGCGCCATGTACGGCGGCGGGCGCGGCGTGGACCGCGATCCGGCCCGCGCCTATATGTGGATGTGCCTGGCGGCGGAAAAGGGCGAGGCGGCCGCCATCGCCAATTGCGGCAAGATGGCGCCGGCGCTCACCCGGCAAACGCTGCTGCGCGCACAGCAATTGCTGCAGCGCTGGCGCGTGCAGCACCACCAGCCGGCGCTGCCGCGCAGCGCGTAAACCTGGCGTTGCCGGCGCGGCGTCACCCATTCGACGTTACTGGCAAGATGACAGCCAGAGGCATTTGCGACAGTTTTGTGTCGGCGGCGACGCAATTTTGCCCGCGACCCCGATACTATTGCCATGATGCATCGCCCAGGCGCTACAATGGGGAGTCACCGTTTTTTACTCAGGCAAGCCATGCGACGCTTTTCGGCCCTGTTGTTGTGTGTTTCCACCGGCGCCGGCGCGACCGGCATTGCCGTGCAGGTGCAAGATGCGGCGGGCAAACCGTTGCCCGACGCCGTGGTGTACCTGGAACCCGAGGGTAGCGCTGGTGGCGGCAAGTCGCCGGCGGGCGCCGAGATCGAGCAAAAAGGCTTGAAATTCCTGCCGCTGGTCACCGTGGTGCAGACCGGCGCCAAGATCAATTTTCCCAACAACGACAAGGTGCGTCACCACATCTATTCGTTCTCGCCCGCGCACAAGTTCGACCAGAAGCTGTACTCGGGCCAGGCCGCCACGCCGCAGGTGTTCGACAAGGCCGGCACCGTGGTGTTGGGGTGTAATATCCACGACAAGATGCTGGCCTACATAAAAATTGTCGACACGCCGTATTTTGCCAAGACCGACGGCGCCGGTGCGGTGCGCATCGATGTGCCCGCGGCCGGCAAGTACACGGTGCACGCGTGGCACTACAACACGGTGGGCGGCGCCACGCCCGAGCAGGTGCTGCTGGTGAAAGCCGGCGACGCGCTCACCACCGCCATCTTCAAGCTGCCCATGAAGCCGCCCGCGCCGGCCGATGGCGCGGCGTCGATGTAAAGGGTACCGCATGCGTCTCGGATTTCGCAGCCTGGAAAGCCGCATCGTCACCCTGTTCCTGGTGCTGATCGTGGCGCTGCAGGTCATCGGCCTGCTGGCGATCCAGCGCGGCATCGACAACAACGCGCGCCAGTCGATAGCCGGTGAGCTCAACAACGGTACCAAGGTGTTCGGCCGCCTGCTCGAACAGAATGCGCAGAATCTGCGTTTCGGCGCGCGCTTGCTGGCGCGCGACACGGCGTTTCTGGCGGCCATCGGCAACAACGACGAAGGCGACCGCGCCACCATCGAATCGGCACTGGTCAACAGCGGGCGCCGCATCAAGGCCTCCACTACCATGCTGATTAACGGCGACCGCCAGGTCAGCGTGTCCACCAATGCGGCGCAGGCGGCGGGCCTGGAAAAACTCGTGGCCGGCATGCTCGACGCGGCGGAAGCGGCCGACGGCGCCAACGGCATCGCCATCCTCGAGCGGCGCCCGTACCAGGTGGTGGTGATGCCGATCAAGGCGCCGATTACCATCGGCTGGATCGTCATGACGTTCCCGATCGACCGCCAGCTGGCCAACGAAATGCGCGAAGTGACGTCGCTGCACACCACCATTGCCACCCGCGACCAGAACGGCCAGTGGCTGCAGGCCGGCTCCACGTTCGTGGGACCGTCGGCGCAAAGCGTGGCCGACCAGTTGCAGGCATTGCCTGCCATGCCGGCCATCCAGTCCGGCGCGGTGCCGCCGCCGTTCGACCTGGAAGTGGAAACCAGCCACTACAGCGCGCGCCTGCTGCGCATCGGCGAAGATAACGGCCAGGTGGCCAGCGTGATCCTGGCCCGCTCGATCGACGAAGCCACCGCCGAGTATCGCAAGCTGGAGCGCTGGCTGATCCTGCTCACGCTGTCGGGCATCGTGATTTCCACGCTGGCCATTGTCTTCACGGCCAAGCGCATCGCCCAGCCGATCAGCGAGCTGGCGGCCACCGCGCGCCGCCTCGAGCAGGGCGACTACAAGGGCGATATCGATACCAGCCGCGCCGACGAAATCGGTGCGCTGGCCAGCGCCTTCGATTCGATGCGCGAGGGGATCGCCAAGCGCGAACAGGAAATCCGCCGGCTGGCGTACTGGGACACCCTGACCAACCTGCCCAACCGCGCCCAGTTCGTGCTGCTGCTGAACGACGCCCTGGCCGAAGCGCGCCGGCGCGAGGAAGCCGTGTTCGTGCTGATGATGGACCTCGACCGCTTCAAGCATGTGAACGACGTGATGGGCCACAGCTTTGGCGACGCGCTGCTGCGCCAGGTGGCGGGCCGGCTGCAACTGCTGCTGGCCAACCGACGGCAGTCGTCGGCGCAGGTGGCGCGGCTGGGCGGCGACGAATTTGCCGTGCTGCTGCCGGCGTCCGACATCGAGGCGGCGCAGCGCATGGCCGGCGAAATCCTGCAGACGCTGGAGGCGCCGCTGTCGCTCGACGACCAGACCGTGGACATCGGCGCCGGCCTTGGTATTGCCGGTTACCCGGAACATGGCAATGACGGCGAAGCGCTGCTCAGCATGGCCGAGGTGGCGATGTACGCGGCCAAGACCCGCAACGACGGCGCCGTGGTGTACGACGCAGCGATGGACAAGTCCAGCGACAAGAGCCTGTCGCTGCTCACGGAACTGCGCAACGCCATCGAGCGCGACGAGTTCCGCCTGTTTGTGCAGCCGAAGATCATGCTCGATACCGGCCAGGTGGTGGGCATGGAATCGCTGGTGCGCTGGGTGCACCCGGAGCGTGGCAACGTGTTCCCCGACGAATTCATTCCGTTTGCCGAGCAGACCGGCTTTATCCGCCTGCTCACGCGCTGGGTGATGGAAAAATCGGCGGAGCTGTGCCAGCAGCTGGCAGCCCAGGGCCATCACCTGAAAGTGTCGGTCAACCTGTCCACCCGCGACCTGCTGGACCAGGACTTGCCGGCCAAGTTTGCCGACCTGCTGGCGCGCCACCAGCTGTCGCCCGGCTCGTTCTGCCTGGAGATCACCGAGAGCGCGATCATGGACGACCCGGTGCGCGCCCAGACCACGCTGGAGCGCCTGTCCAATATGGGCGTCGATCTGTCGATCGACGATTTCGGCACCGGCTACTCGTCGCTGGCGTACCTGAAGCGCTTGCCGGTCAACGAACTGAAAATCGACAAATCGTTCGTGCTGAACATGGAGAACGACGAGGGCGACACCAAGATCGTGCGCTCGACCATCGACCTCGGTCACAACATGGGCTTGCGCGTGGTGGCCGAGGGCATCGAGAGTGAAGCCGTGTGGCGTTTGCTGGCGGAACTGGGCTGCGACCAGGGCCAGGGCTACTTCATGAGCCGGCCGATTCCCGGCGACCAGCTGGTGGCGTGGCTGGAAAAATGGCGCGCGCCGATCGTGCCGCTGTCGATAGACGACATGGTGCACGCCACGCGCGGCTGACGCACGCGATACGGCCAAATAAAAGTTTCCTCAGGAGTAGAGGTAACGTTTCATATTTACTAAACTTCACGCTATGATCTGGTTTCTGAGCACGACCTGTGCGGTTGAAACCAAGGATCATAATGCAACGACGACTGAGCGTAATCGCTACCCTGATGCTGGCGCAAGGCGCCGCCATGGCGCAAACCTGCAGCGCCGGCTGGCCTGCAGTGGCCTACCCGGTCACCCGCACCGTGGACCAGCAGGACAATTACCATGGCGCCACCGTCGCCGATCCGTACCGCTGGCTGGAAGACGCCAACAGCGCCGAAACGGCCGACTGGGTCAAGGCGCAGAACCAGCTCACCCAGGGTTACCTGGCGCAGATCCCGGGCCGCGACGCCATCAAGGCGCGCCTGACCACCCTGTGGAATTACGAGCGTTTCAGCGTGCCGTTCAAGGAAGGCGGCCGTTATTTTTACAGCCGTAACGACGGCCTGCAAAACCAGCCGGTGCTCTACACCATGAAGTCGCTGGCCGACATGCCGCGCCTGCTGCTCGACCCGAACACGCTGGCCGCCGACGGCACCGTGGCGCTGGCCGGACTGGCCGTGAGCCCCAACGGCAAATACCTGGCCTACAGCACCGCAGCTTCGGGCTCGGACTGGAACGAGATCCGCGTGCGCGACATCGACAGCGGCCGCGATGTGGCCGACCAGATCAAGTGGGTGAAGTTTTCGCGCACGGCGTGGCTGCACGACGGTTCCGGCTTCTTCTACAGCCGCTACGACGAACCGACCGAAGCGGGCAAGCTGGCGGCGGTGAACTACTTCCAGAAGCTGTACTTCCATAAAATCGGCACGCCGCAAAGCGCCGACACGCTGGTGTACGACCGTCCCGACCACAAGGACTGGGGCTTTGCCGCCGAGGTGACCGAAGACGGCCGCTTCCTGGTCATCACCGCATCGCAGGGCACCGAGAACAAGAACCGGGTGTTCTACAAGGACCTCAGGCAAAAGGACGGCAAGGTGGTGGGGCTGCTGGAAGACTTCGACGCCGCCTATAACTTCGTCGGCAACGACGGCCAGGTGTTCTACTTCCACACCGAGCGCAATGCGCCGCGCGGGCGCATCGTCGCCATCGACGTGAAAAAACCGGCGGTGCTGAGCTGGAAACAGGTGGTACCGGAAAGCGGCAGCACGCTGGTCTCGGCATCGCTGGTCAACAACCAGCTGCTGGTGGACTACCTGAGCGACGCCCACAGCCTGGTCAAGGTATTCGACCTGAGAGGCCGCGCGCTGCACGATATCGCGCTGCCGGGCCTGGGCACGGCGGCCGGTTTCTCGGGCAAGCGCACCGATACCGAGACCTTCTACTCGTACACCAGCTTTACCACGCCGTCCACCATCTACCGCCACGACCTCAAGACCAACCAGAGCAGCGTGTACCGCCAGCCCAAGGTGGACTTCGATCCGGCCGCGTATGAAACGCGCCAAGAGTTCTTCACCAGCCGCGATGGCACCCGGGTGCCGATGTTCATCGTCGCAAAAAAAGGCCTGAAGTACGACGGCACCAATCCCACCTATCTGTACGGTTACGGCGGCTTCAATATCTCGCTCACGCCGACCTTCTCGGTAGCCAACCTGGCCTGGCTGGAAATGGGCGGCGTGTACGTGATGGCCAACCTGCGCGGCGGCGGCGAATACGGCGAACAATGGCACGAAGCGGGCACCAAACTGAAAAAGCAGAACGTGTTCGACGACTTTATCGGCGCAGCCGAATGGCTGGTGGCACACAAGGTGACGACGCCGGCAAAACTGGCGATCGGCGGGGGCAGCAACGGTGGCCTGCTGGTGGGCGCGGCGATGACGCAGCGTCCGGACCTGTTCGCGGCAGCGATCCCGCAGGTGGGCGTGCTCGACATGCTGCGCTTCCATAAATTCACCATCGGCTGGGCGTGGACTTCGGACTACGGGTCGTCCGACAATGCCGACGAATTCAAGGCGCTGTTCAAGTACTCGCCGCTGCATAATCTCAAACAGGGCGCGTGCTATCCGGCCACCATGATCACCACGGCCGACCACGACGACCGCGTGGTGCCGGCGCACAGCTTCAAGTTCGCCGCCGCTGCCCAGGCCGCGCAAGCGGGCCAGCCGGGCGCCGCCCCGATCCTGATCCGCATCGACAGCAAGGCCGGCCACGGCGCCGGCAAACCGACGACCAAGCAGATCGAAGAAGTCGCCGACCGCTGGGGCTTCCTCACCCGCGCCCTGCACATGAATACTGCGGAAACGTCGGGGTCAGTGCCGACATTCGGACAAAAATGAACTTTCTGCTTGTAGTGGGCGACAAGCGGTTGGTTCCCGCATGTCCGAATGTCGGCACTGACCCCGAATGATGCTGACCCCGAATGACTGCGAATGATGGGGCGGTTGTTGGGCTACCGGTTGCGGTGGTTTGCGCTCAGTACGGCGCGGCTGTTGTTGCGGCGCTGGCAGGCGGTGGTGCTGATCGTCTGCCTGAGCGCTTCGGCCAATTCTTCGGCGCTGGGCAACCTGGAAACGCTGGCCCATCCCTTGCTGGCGCTGCTGGCGCCCGTTCACGGCGCCTTCTGGCGCGGGGCTTACATGGTCGGGCTGCTGGCGGCATGCGGCTGGTGGGCCGGCATGCAGCGCGCGCAGATCGAGGGTGGCCCGTTCATGGCTTTCGTGGGCGCGCTGCCGTTTGCGCCGCGCCAGCTGCGCCGCGTGCACCTCGCGGTGCTGCTGCTGGCCGACAGTCCGCTGCTGTTCCTGCTGGCAGGCGCGCTGCTGTCTACCGTGGCGCACCAGGCGCCGTGGGCGCACATGCTGCTGCTGGGCGTCCTTGCGCTGCTGGCGCTGGTGGTGCAGGTGGCGGTGCTGGAGCGGCGCCTTGACCACTTGCTGGCAGCGCTGGCGGTGGGCTTCGGCGCCGCCTGTGGCTTCGAGTTGCGCGCCGCACCGGCCATCTTGCTGCTGCTGGCAGTGGGCGCGGAGGCGCCGCCACGCCGGCGCAGGGCATGCTGACCGTGCTGTCGTCCATGCTGCTGCTGGGCGCCTTGTCGGTGCCGCACCTGTACACCGAACGCCATGCCGTGGTGGCTGGCACCGTCATCACCGGCGCGTGGATTGCCGCCATGTTCGCCTGCCTGATCTGATTATCCGAATACCCGGAAAACCTATGCTGCGTTTTGAACGTCTGAGCAAATCCTTCGGCGCCCGCCACGTCCTGCGGTCGGTGGGCTACGCCTGCGCACCCGGCGCTTTTGTGCTGCGCGGCCCCAATGGCGTGGGCAAGTCGACCCTGCTGCGCATCCTGGCCGGCGTCATCACGCCCGACAGCGGCGCGGTATGGATCGACAACCGCCCGCTGCACGACGATCCGGTGGCGGCCAAGCTGCGGCTCGCGTATGCGCCGGACGAATGCCCGATCTATCCGTTCATCTCCGGCCGCGAGTTGCTGCACTTCGTGGCCCATGCCAAACGCTGCGCGCTCACGCCGGCCGTGTACGCGCTTGTCGAACGCCTGGGACTCGGACCGCATCTCGACACGCGCTGCGGCGCCATGTCGCTGGGCACGCAGAAAAAGCTGATGCTGGCCGCCGCCTGGATCGGCGAACCAGCCGTGCTGCTGCTGGACGAACCGTCCAACGGGCTCGATGCGGATGCGCGGTTGGTGCTGGCCGGGCTGCTGCAGGAGAAAAGTGCGGACGCGGTGGTGTTCATCTCGAGCCACGACCAGGCATTCGCCCAGGCGATCGGCGCCACCGTGATCGAATTCGCGGCGCTGCAGCCGTGCGCCTAGCGGCCCTCCCAGATGCCCCCCTGGTGCCCATGCGGTATATGTTTGTTACCGAACACATGAAATTTCGCGCCAGAATTAAAATGCCCCTATAGCTGTCAGCGCCACTTCCCGAACAATGCAGTGCTACTCGACTTCTATCGACTCGATGCCTTACTGTTCCTCACTTGCGAAGCTGGCTTACCATGTTCACACACACGACTGAAAATTCCACCACGCGCCAGCGGCGCCAGCCCACCACGCGCATTTCCACCGGCATCCAGGGCCTGGACGACATCCTGTGCGGCGGCCTGACGGCGCAACGCGTGTACCTGATCGAAGGTTCGCCGGGCACCGGCAAGACCACGCTGGGCTTGCAGTTCCTGCTCGATGGCGCGGCCCTGGGCCAGGCAGGCCTGTACATCACGCTCTCGGAAACCGCCGACGAACTCGATGCCGTGGCCGAGAGCCATGGCTGGGACATGGCCGGCATCGAGGTGTTCGAGCTGGCCAACGACACGTCGCTCGATCCGGAAGCCCAGCAATCGGTGTTCCATCCGTCCGAGGTGGAGCTGGGGGAAACTACCCGCAGCGTGATGGAGCGCGTGAATACGCTCAAGCCGTTGCGGGTGGTGTTCGACAGCCTGTCCGAGATGCGGCTGCTGGCGCAGAACCCGCTGCGCTACCGGCGCCAGATTCTCGCACTGAAGCAGTTCTTTTCGCTGCGCGACTGCACCGTGCTGCTGCTCGACGATAAATCGAATACCCCGGACCAGCAGTTGCACAGCATTGCCCACGGCGTTATCAGCCTGGAGCAGATTGCCCAGGAATTCGGCAAGGAGCGCCGCCGCGTCAACGTTATCAAGATGCGCGGCACCAAGTTCCGTGGCGGTTATCACGACTACATCCTGGAAACCGGTGGCCTGAAGATCTTCCCGCGGCTGGTGGCGGCTGAGCACCACCGGCCGTTCAGCGCCCAGGTCAGTTCCACCGGGTCCGACGGTTTCGACGCCTTGCTGGGCGGCGGCCTGGCTTCGGGCACCAATACCCTGATCGTGGGACCGTCCGGCATCGGCAAGACCACGGTCTCGGTGCGCTGCCTGCTCACGGCGCTGGAGCGCGGCGAACGGGCGTCGTTTTACCTGTTCGACGAGGGGCTGGGCACGTTCTTCGCCCGCTCGGCATCGCTGGGCATGGAATTGCGCCCGTATGCCGACAGCGGCCAGCTGAAGATCCATCACATCGATCCCGCCGAACTGGCGCCGGGCGAATTTGCCCAGATGCTGCGCGACGCGGTGGAAATCGAGGACGTCAAATTCATCGTGATCGACAGCCTGAATGCCTATCTGCAGGCGATGCCGGGCGAGCATTACCTCACCTTGCAGATGCACGAACTGCTGTCGTACCTGAACCAGCAGGGCGTGACCACGGTGCTGGTGCTGGGCCAGCATGGCCTGATCGGCGAAGTGCGCACCGACGTGGATCTGAGCTACCTGAGCGACACCACCGTGCTGCTGCGCTTTTTCGAATCGAACGGCCGGCTGCGGCGCGCGGTCACGGTCATTAAAAGCCGCACCAGCAATCATGCACTGACCATCCACGAGCTGGTGCTGGGCAGCGGCGGCATTGCCATCGGTGCGGCGCTCGAAGGCTTCGAGGGTGTGCTCACCGGCCTGCCCACCTATCGCGGCGCCACCCCCATGATGGCGGCTGATCCCGATGTCCGCTGACAACGCCGCCAGCGAGGAGCGGATCCTGATCCTGGCGCCGCTCGGCCGCGACGCCGAGGTCATCCACCAGGTACTGGTGCGCAACGGCTTCGATGGCGGCGCGGTGGCCACCGTGGAGGCGCTGGTGGCCGGCCTGCAGCAGGGCGCGGGCGCCTGCGTGGTGGCCGAAGAGGCGCTGCACGACTCCAGCGCCCTGCAATTGCTGGCGTGGCTGCGCACCCAGGAACCGTGGTCGGATTTTCCGTTCGTGGTGCTGGTGGCGCGCGGCGGCGGCCATACCCAGGCGGCGCGCAGCACCTTCGACCAGCTGGGCAACATCATCCTGCTCGAACGACCTCTCAACGCCGAGACGCTGCGCAGCGCGGCCGCTTCCGCCTTGCGCGGGCGCCGTCGCCAGTACCAGGCGCGCCGCATTCTCGCCGAGCGCATGCTGGCTTCCGAAAGCCTGCGCGACAGCCGCGCCGAACTGCTGCAACTGAACGAGACGCTGGAGTCGCGCATCGAGGAGCGCACGCGCGCGCTGGCGCAGGCCAACGACCGCCTGATGAACGAGGTGATCGAGCGCGAACGGGTGCAGCTGGCCATGGTGCAGCTGCAGAAAATGGAAGCAGTAGGGCGGCTGACGGGCGGCATCGCCCATGACTTCAACAACCTGCTCAATGTCATCCAGGGCAGCATGGACCTGATCCTGCTGCTTTCGCAGGACCCGAATGCCCGCGCCAAGGCGGAAGTAGCTCGCCGCGCCTGCGAACGGGGCGGCAAGCTCACCAGCCAGCTGCTGGCATTCTCGCGCAACCAGCGCCTGAATCTGCATGCCACGCCGGTACGCGCCATGTTTGACGGGGTGCGCGAGCTGATGGCCACTTCGCTGGGCAGCAACGTACAGCTGGCGTTCGACGTGGCCGACGACGTCGATTTCGTCATGGCCGACACCAACCAGATGGAAATGGCGCTGCTCAACCTGGCGATCAATGCCCGCGACGTGATGCCGGACGGCGGCAAGCTGCTGGTGCGCGCCAGCGTGGTCAGTCCGCCGGAAGGGCTGCTGCCGCCGGGCCGCTACTGCCTGATCGCGGTGACCGACAACGGCCCCGGCATCGATCCCGCCATCGTCGGCAAGGTGTTCGAACCGTTCTTCACCACCAAGGGCGTGGGCAAGGGTACCGGCCTCGGTCTGAGCCAGGTGTACGGCATGGCGCAGCAGTCGGGGGGCACTGCGCGCGTATTGAGCGTCGATGGCGGCGGCACCACGATCGAAATCTGGCTGCAGTTGTCGCACCAGGAAGAGGCGCAGACCATCGACGTGGCGGCCGGCCCGCCGCGGCGGGCCAGCGACGGCGTGCGGATCCTGGTGGTGGAAGACGATAACTCGGTGCGCCAGTCGATGGTGGAGTTGCTCGAGACGCTGGGCTACCAGGTCACCCAGGCCGACGACGGCGAAGCCGGCCTGCGCGAACTGCGGCGCGCCAAGCCGCACCTGATGATTACCGATTATCTGATGCCGGGCATGACCGGCGCCCAGCTGGTGGCGGCGGCCAACCGCGAATTCCCCGGCCTGCCGATGATCATCGCCACCGGTTACGCCGACATGGCGGCAATCGATGCCGTCATCGGCGACAACACGGTACTACGCAAGCCGTTCCAGCTGGGGCAACTGGCGGCGACGGTGGACCAGGCGCTGCGGCGGTAGTGGCGTCGACAATATCCCACTCGCGGGGTTGTCTGAAATTCACTTATCTGCTCCGGGTGATACAGCGGTGAATCACCGGTGTATCACCACCATCAGCGCTTTTGCTTCGGCCTTGCCCACGTTACGGATCACGTGCTGCAGATCGGCCGGGTAGCGCGCGGTGGCGCCCAGTTTGACCTTTTTCTTGTCGGCGCCAACTTCCACTTCCACCGATCCATGCAGCAGCGTCAGGTGCTCCTGCGCGCCCGGGTCGTGGCCTTGCGAGGCCAGTTCGCCGCCTGGCGCCAGCGTCAGTTCGTACCATTCGTATTTGCCGGCCAGCTCCATCGGCCCCAGGATGCGCAGCACATAGCCGGCGTGCTGGCCGGGCAGGGTGGGCGTTTCGTGCGCTTCCAGCAGCCGGATGGTGGCGGTTTCCTTGGCCGCCGTCGCCAGCAGCTCGCCGATCGGCACGCCCAGCGCGTTGGCCAGGCGCCAGGTGATGGCGATGGTGGGATTGGCCTTTTCGCGCTCGATCTGCGAGAGCATCGATTTGGACACGCCGGCAATGCGCGACAGGTCTTCCAGCGTGAGGCCGCGCGCCAGGCGCAGGCGCTGCAAGGCGGCGCCCACTTCCGGCGGGGCATTCGTCGAAACAGGTATATTCATGGTTTTATTCGGCCGATAGGCGACATTCATGTTGAATCTGTCGGAAACCGGGCGAAATAACCGCACGGTTCCGGCTTGCGGAGTTCACTGGATTTCTGTAGGATTCGATATATTGAATTTGTGTTCGACATAGCGAATTTCTCCCGAGGCAGTGGAAATCGCGCTCAGATCGTACCACACGCATCGCCACCATAGACATCCAACGACAGGGACTACCATGAGCATTGACGCCAAAAACACCTTCTTTACCGGTTTGCAGAAAAACCTCGACCAGCTGCGCAGCGATGGCCTGTTCAAACCGGAGCGGGTGCTGGCGTCGCGCCAGGGCGCCGAAGTGGTGGGCCAGGACGGCCGCACCCTGATCAATATGTGCGCCAACAATTACCTGGGCCTGTCGGGCGATGAATGGGTGGCGCAAGCGTCCATCGATGCCACCGAAAAATATGGCTACGGCCTGTCGTCGGTGCGCTTCATCTGCGGCACGCAAACCGTGCACAAGCAGCTGGAGCAGGCCATCTCGCAATTCCTGGGCACCGAAGACACCATCCTGTACGCGGCGGCATTCGATGCCAATGGCGGCGTGTTCGAGCCGCTGTTCGACGAGAACGACGCCATCATTTCCGACGCGCTGAACCACGCGTCGATCATCGACGGCATCCGCCTGTGCAAGGCGGCGCGCTTCCGCTACGCCCACAACGACATGGCCGACCTGGAAGCCCAGCTGCAGGCAGCGGCCGGCAAGCGCCACAAGGTGATCGTCACCGACGGCGTGTTCTCGATGGACGGCACCATCGCCCAGCTGGACAAGATCTGCGACCTGGCCGACAAGTACGGCGCGCTGGTGATGATCGACGAGTGCCACGCCTCGGGCTTCATGGGCGCCACCGGCCGCGGCACCCACGAACACCACAACGTGATGGGCCGCATCGACATCATCACCGGCACGCTGGGCAAGGCCCTGGGCGGCGCCATGGGCGGCTTCACGTCCGCCCGCAAGGAAGTGATCGACATGCTGCGCCAGAAATCGCGCCCGTACCTGTTTTCCAACACGCTGGCGCCATCGATTGCCGGCGCTTCGCTGGCGGTGCTCGAACGCCTGTCGCAATCGACCGAACTGCGCGACCGCCTGCACCTGAACACCGCCTACTTCCGCAAGGAGATCGAACGGATCGGTTTTACCATCAAGCCGGGCACGCACCCGGTGGTGCCGGTGATGCTGTTCGACGCGCCGGTGGCGCAGAAATTTGCCGCGCGCATGTATGAGCTGGGCGTGCTGCTGTCGGGCTTCTTCTATCCGGTGGTGCCGATGGGCCAGGCGCGCGTGCGCGTGCAGCTGTCCGCTGCCCATACCCGCGAGCAGCTCGACTTCGTGCTGCGTGCCTTCGAACAGGCCGGCAATGAGCTTGGCCTGCTGCAGCCAGCGCAATGAACCAATAATATGCAACTCGTCAGGAACCACATGAACACCACCCAGAACAGCACCCAGCGCATCCTCGTCATCGGCGCCAACGGCCAGATCGGCAGCGAACTGGTGGAGGCACTGGCCTCCCAGCACGGCGCCCACAATGTCTTTGCCGCCGACATCAGCCCCACCAACCTGTATAACGCGGCGCGCTATCTGACGTTGAATGTGCTGGACAAGGAAGCGCTGGCAGCGCTGGTCACGCAGGAAGGCATCACCCAGGTATACCAGCTGGCGGCGATGCTGTCGGCCACCGGCGAAGCGGCCCCGCTCAAGGCCTGGACCCTGAACATGGACGGCCTGCTCAATATCCTCGAAGTGGCGCGCGAACGCGGCGCCATCGGCAAGCCGCTGAAGGTGTTCTGGCCGTCGTCAATCGCCGCCTTCGGTCCCAACACCCCGGCGACCAGCACGCCGCAAACCACGGTGATGGATCCCACCACCATCTACGGCATCAGCAAGCTGGCCGGCGAACGCCTGTGCGAGTACTACTTCCTCAAATATGGCGTGGACGTGCGCAGCATCCGCTACCCCGGCATCATCAGCTACAAGTCGCCGCCGGGCGGCGGCACCACCGATTACGCCATCGCCATCTTCCACTCGGCGCTGCGCGGCGAACGTTACGAATGCTTTCTCGGGCCGCAGACCACGCTGCCTATGATCTACATGCCCGACGCCATCCGCGCCACCATCGAACTGATGGACGCCCCGGCCGAACAGGTCAAAGTGCGCTCGTCGTATAACGTGGCCGGCGTGTCGTTCAACCCGGAGCAGCTCGCTGCCGCCATCGCCCGCGCGCGGCCCGACTTTAAAATCGGCTACCAGCCGGACAGCCGCCAGGCGATTGCCGATTCGTGGCCGCAAAGCCTGGACGACGCCACCGCCACCGCCGACTGGGGCTGGCACGCGCGTATCGGCATCGATGAGATGGTGGCCGACATGCTGGCGAACGTCGATGTCCAGCTGGGCCAGGCCGCGTAAGCCCGCGCCTGAAGCACCTTCCATAAAAAAAAGAGAGACAGCAGATGGACATGAGTGTTTTCGATCTGTTCAAGATCGGTATCGGACCATCGAGTTCGCACACGGTGGGCCCGATGGTGGCAGCGCGCCGCTTCCTGGAAAGCTGTGCGCCGCTCGACGACGTCACCGGCGTCACCGCCGAGCTGTATGGCTCGCTGGCGCTCACCGGCGTGGGCCATGCGACCGACAAGGCGGTGATCCTGGGCCTGATGGGCGAGACGCCGCAGGGCGTGGTGCCCGCGCACGTGGACCAGCTGCTGGCAGCGGCCGAAGCACAAGGGCAGCTGGCGCTGCTGGGCACCCACGCGGTGCCGTTCCGGCGCGGCGCCAACCTGGTGTTCCACATGGCCGAATCGCTGGCCGAACACCCGAACGGCATGCGGTTTACGCTCAGCCGCAGCGACGGCACGGCGGTGAGCAAGGTGTACTACTCGGTAGGTGGCGGGTTTATCCGCGAGGAGGGCGAGGCCGTGCACGCGCCGTCCGCTGCTGGCGCTGGCGAACTTGCGCCGATTCCGTATCCGTTCGATACCATGGAGCAGTTGCTGGAACACGGCCAGGCCAGCGGCTTGTCGATCCCGCGCATGTTGCGCGCCAACGAGTGCGCACGCCTGGGCAATGCGGAACTCGATGCCGGCATCGACCGCATCTGGCACGTGATGCGCGACTGTATCAACCACGGCCTGGAACACGACGGCGTGCTGCCGGGCGGTTTGCACGTCAAGCGGCGCGCCGCCAAGCTGTGGCGCCAGGCGCAGGCCAACGTGGCGCCGGCCAATCACCTGCCGCACGATGCGCTGCACCAGGTCAGCCTGTACGCGATGGCCGTCAACGAAGAAAACGCCGCGGGCGGCCGGGTGGTCACGGCGCCCACCAACGGCGCGGCCGGCATCATTCCGGCGGTGCTGCGCTACTATGCAGAGGACTGCAAGCCCAGCGATCCCGTGACCGGCATCCGTGATTTCATGCTCACGGCAGCCGCCATCGGCATGCTTTGCAAGCGCAATGCGTCGATCTCCGGCGCCGAAGTCGGATGCCAGGGCGAAGTGGGCGTGGCGTGCGCCATGGCGGCCGCCGGCCTGGTGGCGGCGCTGGGCGGCACCAATGCGCAGATTGAAAACGCGGCGGAAATCGGCATCGAACACCACCTGGGCATGACGTGCGATCCGATTGGCGGCCTGGTACAGATTCCGTGCATCGAGCGCAATGGCATGGGGGCGGTGAAGGCGATCACGGCAGCGTCGCTGGCGTTGAAGGGCGATGGCACCCACTTTGTCAGTCTCGACGAAGTGATCGAGACCATGCGCCAGACCGGGGCGGATATGCAGGCCAAGTACAAGGAAACATCGCTTGGTGGTCTGGCGATCCACGTCATTACCGTCAACCACGCGGCTTGCTGAGATTGGATTCCCGCCTGCGCGGGAATGACGGGTTTTCCGCCGCCGGCCCTGGATTCGTCATCCCCGCGCAGGCGGGGATCCAATTTGCACGCGCCGCCTACAAAGTCGCCACACCCCGCTCCAGCAACCCGCGAAACACCTGCGCCCCCACTGGCGGGCTGAAATAAAATCCCTGCATTTCGTCGCAATGCTGCTGGCGCAAGAACTCCAGCTGCTCCGCCGTCTCCACCCCCTCGGCAATCGTCTTCAATCCCAGGCTGCGCGCCATGTTGATGATGGCGCTCACGATGGCCTTGTCCTCGGCATCGGTGCTGATATCTCGCACGAACGATTTGTCGATTTTCAGTTTATACACCTTGAACTTCTTCAGGTGGCTCAGCGACGAAAAACCGGTGCCGAAGTCGTCGATCGACATGCGGATGCCGCGCTCGTGCAGGTTATTCATGACGGCAATGGCGCCTTGCGGATCGTGCAGCGCCACGCCCTCGGTCAGTTCCAGTTCCAGGTACTCGGGCGGCAGGCCTTCTTCCGCCAGAATGCGGCTCACCAGTTCGGGCAGGTCGGTGGTGCGGAACTGGGTGGCAGACAGATTGACCGCCATCACCAGCGGCGGCAGGCCCGCGTCGAGCCAGGCCCGGGCCTGGCGCACGGCCTGGCGCAGCACCCAGGCGCCAATCGGCAGTATCAGGCCGCTTTCCTCGGCTGCCGGAATGAATTCCACCGGCGACACCGCGCCGAATTCGGGCGTGGACCAGCGCAGCAGCGCTTCCGCGCCCACGATGCGCTGGCTGGGCAGCGCCACCTGCGGCTGGTACACCACGTGCAGCTGATCGCGTTCGATGGCATACCGCAGCGCATTCACCAGTTGCAGGTGGCGCGCCGCGCGCTGGTGCATGGCGGCGGTGAAGAAACGGTAGTCGTGGCGGCCGGCGCGCTTGACCTGGTACATCGCGGCGTCCGCCCGTTGCAGCAGGGTTTCCATGTCGTCGCCATCGTCGGGGCACAGGGCGATGCCGATCGACGCGGTCACCTTCAGGTCGTGGATGCCCACCCGGAACGGCTGGTCGATCAGTTCCATCAGCTTGCGCGCCACGTCGGCGGTCTCCTGCGCGCCGGCCCGGTGCAGCACGAAGATGAATTCGTCGCCGCCCAGGCGCGCCACCATGTCGTCGTCGCGCAGGCCGTGGCGCAGGCGCTTGGCCAGCTCGCACAGCAGGCCGTCGCCCACGCTGTGGCCGAGCGAGTCGTTGATGTCCTTGAAGTGGTCGAGGTCCAGCATCATCAGGGCCACCGGTTCGCCGTGCGTGCGCGCATAGTCCAGTGTCTGCAGCGTGTGCTCCTGCAACTGGGCGCGGTTGGGCAGGCCCGTGAGCGGATCGAAGTGGGCCAGGTACTGGATGCGGGCGTCGGTATGCTCGCGCTGGCGTTCGTGGTCGAAGTTTTTCAGCGCGAATTCGATATCGCCGGCCATTTCCAGGAACAGCGCCTGCACTTCCGGATCGAAAGCGTGCGGCGTGACCGAGTACGCGGAAAAAAAGCCGGTGATGGCGCCGTCGCGGTGCAGCGGGATCGACATCGCCGCGCGCCAGCCGCAGCGTTCGAAGTGCTTGCGCCATATCAGCGATTCGGGCGCATGCTCGAAATCCTGGCACCAGTACGGCGCGCCTGCGCGGTACGCGGTACCCACCGGGCCATGTCCTTCGGGCAGATCGGCATCGAGCGAGATCTGCAGATTGTTCAGGTAGTCGATGTCGATGCCGGCGGCAGCCTGCGGCGTCACCCGGTCGGGTGCGGGGCCGATCAGGCCGATCCACGCCAGCGACATGCCCCCGTGCGAGACTACCGCGTCGCACACGCTATGGAACAGTTCCGCCTCGTTGCGGCTGCGGACGATGGCCTGGTTGCACTGGCTCAGCGCTGCATACAGTTTGCCCAGGCGCTGGGCGCGCGCCAGCGCATGCGCGCGTTCTTCGTCCACCCGCACCAGGTTGTGGCGGGTTTCGGCCAGCCAGGCCAGTACGCTGTCGCGCGCATCGGCCGGCACCGGCGGCGGCGCCGTGATGTCGCCGCGCCCGAGCCGCCGTATCTCCTGCTGCAACTGGTCCACCGAGCACCCCAGCATGTTGTCGAGGCGGCGCTTGGCGCGCCACAGCAGCAGCACCAGCAGCACCGCGAACAGGATAAACCCCGCGCGGGCTGCGTTGGCGTGCAGCGCGGAGGACCGCACCGCGTCATACGTGCGCCGCTCCACGCTCTCGGTCACCTGGGCAATGGGCAGCATGATGGCGGCCTTGGCGCGGTGGTAGCTGGTGTTGAACAGCATGTCGCGCGCCGTCGCCAGCGCCTGCGGATCGTCGCCGCCGAAGTCGCGTATCGCCAGCGCCTTGTTCTCGATGCCGGTCAGGCGGTCCGATTCTTCCTTGGCATGCGCCAGCAGGCGCAATTCGCCCGCCGTGAAGCCGACTGCGCGGATCATGTCCATCAGCGGGACGGTGGGGCCGTCGCCGCGCGGGCGCACGCCGCTGTCCACCACCAGGTCCCAATACACATTGTCGTAACCCTGCGGGCGCGGATGGCGGCCGTCGCGGATGTCGACGATTTCCTGGTAGTGGCGGCGGAATTGCGGGTCGCCGGTGGCCACGTAGGTGCGCGCCATGCGGGTGAGATCGTCGGAGGACTGGCGCAGTTCCTCGATCAGCGCGCGCGAGGCGTAGCGCTGCTCGTTGGCGCTGTCGATGCGCTTTTCGGTCCACACATAGAGCAAAAAGGCGAGGGTGACCACCAGCAGGGCGGTGAAGCATGCCCACAGGATGCTGACAAACTGCGCGGGTGCGCGCTGGCGGGATGCAGGCAACTTCATAATCATGGCGGCAGCGGCTGCCGCAGTATCCCGAAAAAAAATACACCTGGGCAGTATATTGCCTTAGAGACAGTCAGACCAGCGCGCACCGGACGAAACCGGTGCGCGGCCGCACGGCCTGTCCATAAAACAACGCGATTGCACCGGAACCGGCTACCCGCACTATAATATCCGCTCGCTTTGTAACGCTACGCCCATCGCTGTCAGCCCAACCGGATTAACTCATCTATGCAATACGTGTCTACCCGCGCCGCACAATCTTCGGTCGCATCGTCGAATTCCCAACAATTTTCGGATATCCTGCTGGGCGGCCTGGCCACCGATGGCGGTCTGTTCCTGCCTGCCGAATATCCGCAAGTGACCGGCGCCGAACTCGACGCCTGGCGCCAGCTGTCGTATGCCGAACTGGCTTTCGAGATCCTGCGTAAATTTGCCACCGACATCCCTGAAGCGGACCTGCGCGCGCTCGCCGCCCGTACCTATACCGAACAGGTGTACTGCAATGCCCGCCCCGACGACAATGCCGCGCGCATCACGCCGCTGCGCGTGCTGGAAGAAAACGTGAACGGCGTGAAGGGCACCAGGCTGGTGTTGCAGGCGCTGTCCAACGGCCCCACGCTGGCGTTCAAGGACATGGCCATGCAATTGCTGGGCAACCTGTTCGAATACGCGCTGGCCAAACAGAACGCGGAGTTGAATATTTTTGGCGCCACGTCGGGCGACACCGGCAGCGCGGCCGAATACGCGATGCGCGGCAAGCAGGGCATCCGCGTGTTCATGCTGTCGCCGCACCAGAAAATGAGCGCCTTCCAGACCGCGCAAATGTTCAGCCTGCAAGACCCCAACATCTACAACATCGCCATCGAAGGCGTGTTCGACGACGCCCAGGACATGGTCAAGGCCGTATCGAACGACCTGGACTTCAAGGCGCGCCACAAGATCGGCACGGTCAACTCGATCAACTGGGCGCGCGTGGTGGCGCAAGTCGTGTACTACTTCCGTGGCTATCTCGAAGCGACCACGACGAACGACCAGAAGGTGTCGTTCACGGTACCGTCGGGTAACTTCGGCAATATTTGCGCCGGCCATATCGCCCGCATGATGGGCCTGCCCATCGACAAGCTGGTGGCGGCCACCAATGAAAACGACGTGCTCGACGAATTTTTCCGCACGGGCGTGTATCGCGTGCGCAAGTCGTCCGAGACTTACCACACCAGCAGCCCGTCGATGGACATCTCGAAGGCCTCCAACTTCGAGCGCTTCGTGTACGAGCTGGTGGGCCGCGATGGCGAGCGCACCCGCGCGCTGTTCCACAAGGTGGAAACCCACGGCGGCTTCGACCTGTCCGGCAAACCGGGCAGCGATGGCGACGAATTCAAGCAAGTCGCCAAATATGGCTTCAAGTCGGGCAAGTCCACCCATGACGACCGCCTCGATACCATCCGCGACGTGGCCGACGACTACGGCATCGTGATCGACACCCACACCGCCGATGGCATCAAGGTCGCGCGCGACAACCTGGTACCTGGCGTGACCATGATCGTGCTGGAAACCGCGCTGGCCGCCAAGTTCAACGAAACCATACTGGACGCGCTGGGCGAGGACGCCGAGCGTCCGGCCGGCTTCGAGAACATCGAAGACCTGCCGCAGAAATTCGTGGTGATGAAGGCCGACGTGGAGGCGATGAAAGCCTACATCGCCGCCAACACCGGCCTGTGATGGGCGGCGCCGTGCACACTCCCAAGCCGATGCTCACCATGGCGGAAGCGCTGGCGCAGATGCTGGCCGCCGCGCACCCGGTGACCGACGTCGAAACCCTGGCCACGCTGGACGCCAACGGCCGCGTGCTGGCGGCCGACCAGGTGTCAGGCATGAACGTGCCGGCCATGGACAACACGCAAATGGATGGTTACGCCGTGCGCGCGCAAGACTGCGTCAGCGGCGCGGCCGCCTTGCCGGTGTCGCAGCGCATCCCGGCCGGCCACGTGGGCCAGCCCCTGCAGCCCGGCACCGCCGCCCGCATTTTTACCGGCGCCCTGATTCCGCCCGGCGCCGACGCCGTGGTCATGCAGGAGCAGTGCGAACTGCATGACGGCGTGGTCACCATCCGCCATGCGCCGCAGGCCGGCGAATGGATACGCCGCGCCGGCGAAGACATCGTCGACGGCAGCGTGATCCTGGCCGCAGGCACGCGCCTGCGCAGCCAGGAACTGGGGCTGGCCGCGTCGGTGGGCCTGGCGCAGTTGCCGGTGCGCCGCCAGCTGCGCGTGGCGGTGTTCTTCACCGGCGACGAGCTGACCATGCCGGGCGAGCCGCTGGCCCCCGGTGCCATCTACAATTCCAACCGTTTCACCTTGCGCGCGCTGCTGGAAAACCTTGGTTGCAGCATCACAGATTTCGGCATCGTGCCCGACACGCTCGACGCCACCCGCGCCGTGCTGCGCGACTGCGCTCAGGCGCATGACCTGATCATTACGTCGGGCGGCGTCTCGGTGGGCGAGGAAGACCATGTGAAACCCGCCGTGGAAGCGGAAGGCCGGCTCACCATGTGGCAAATCGCCATCAAGCCGGGCAAGCCGCTGGCGTTTGGCCAGGTGGGGCAAGCTGCCTTCGTAGGACTGCCCGGCAATCCGGTGTCGAGTTTCATCACGTTCCTGATGTTCGTACGGCCGTTCATCCTGCGCCTGCAAGGCGTGCAGGGACCGGTGGCGCCGCGCGCATTTTCCATGCGCGCCGATTTCGCTTTGCCCAAGGGCGATCGCCGCAACGAATTCCTGCGCGCGCGCATCAATGACGCCGGTGGCCTGGAACCGTTCCGCAACCAGAGTTCGGGCGTGCTCACGTCCACGGTGTGGGGCGATGGCGTGATCGACAATCCGCCCAACCAGACCATTGCCGTCGGCGACATGGTGCGCTTCATCCCGTTTAATGAGTTGATGTACTGATGGCTGTTACCGTAAAATTTTTTGCCAGCGTGCGCGAAGCCGTGGGCGTATCGAACGAAACGCTGGCCTTGCCGGCCGGCGTGGCCACCGTGGGCGACCTGCGCGCCCACCTGGCGGCGCGCGACGACGCTTGGTCGCAAGCGCTGGGCAGTCCGGCGCTGCGCATGGCCTGCAACCAGGTCATGTGCGACGCCGCCACGCCGGTGGCCGATGGCGCCGAAGTGGCATTCTTCCCGCCGGTGACCGGCGGCTAGTCTTGCCCACGCGGTTTGCCGGCGTCGATATCGTTGCAGCTGGCGCAGGGCATGGTCAGCCGGTAGCGGCGCCAGTGGCCGTACGTGAACAGCCCGGCGGCGGCCAGCGCCCACAGCGCCGCGCTGGTGTAGTCCTCGCGCGTGCTGGAACCGTTAAACCATGCCACGGCCGCGAGGATCGCAAACAGCGGCACGGCCGCCAGCAGATAGCGTTTCAGCCAGAACCAGGCGCCCATACCGTCCCCTTTTTTTTAATGATTGAATACGATGCAGCCTAGTGTGCCACCTTTTCGCGTTGCCGTCATCGGCGGCGGCCCCGCCGGTCTGATGGCCGCCCAGACCCTGGCGCAGGGCGGCGCGCAGGTCGATGTGTATGATGCGATGGCGTCGGTGGGCCGCAAGTTCCTGCTGGCGGGGCGCGGCGGCATGAACATCACCCACGCCGAGCCGTACGCCGATTTCGTCACGCGCTATGGCGCCGCTGCCGTCCCGCTGCGCCCGTTGCTTGATGCGTTCGGCCCAGGAGACGTGCGGGCGTGGGTGCACAGCCTCGGCGTGGACACATTTGTCGGCACGTCGAACCGCGTGTTCCCCTCCGATATGAAGGCGGCGCCGCTGCTGCGTGCGTGGCTGCACCAGCTGCGCGAGCAGGGCGTGCGCTTCCACATGCGGCACCGCTGGACCGGCTGGTGCGCCGCTAACGGCGCGCTGCGGTTCACCGCGCCCACCGGTGACGGCAATGGCGAAGTGCAGGTGCAGGCCGATGCCGTGGTGCTGGCCCTGGGCGGCGGCAGCTGGGCGCGGCTCGGTTCGGACGGCGCCTGGCTGCCGCTCTTGCAGGCGCGCGGCGTGGACGTGGCGCCGCTGGCGCCGGCCAACTGCGGCTTCGACGTGGACTGGAGCGAGCACTTTGCCAGCCGGCACGCGGGTGAGCCACTGACCACCGTCGCCATCACTTCCACGGGCGCAGACGGCCGCCTATTCCGCAAGCAGGGCCAGTTCGTGGTGACGGCGGGCGGCGTGGAGGGCAGCCTGATTTACGCCTTGTCGGCGGCGCTGCGCGACCAGATTGCGGCAACTGGCCACGCCACCATCCACCTCGACCTGCTGCCGGACCTGTCGCCCGAACGGGTGGCCGACGAGGTGAACCGGCCGCGCGGCGCGCGGTCGCTGGCCAGCCACCTGCAAAGCCGTCTGGGTCTGAAGGGCGTAAAAGCGGGGCTGCTGCGCGAATGCCTGGGCAAAGAAGAGTATGCCGACCCGGAGCAGCTGGCGCGCGCGATCAAGCTGCTGCCGGTACGGCTGGTGCGGCCACGCCCGCTCGACGAGGCGATCAGCAGCGCTGGCGGGGTGCGGTGGGATGCGCTGCAGGGCACCATGCTGAAGGCGGCGCCCGGGGTATTCGTGGCCGGGGAGATGGTGGACTGGGAAGCGCCCACCGGTGGTTACCTGTTGACTGCGTGCCTGGCCAGCGGCCAGGCTGCCGCGCGCGATGTGCTGGCGTGGAACCCGCACCGCCAGGCCGGGGTCTGACCCCCGCCAGGGTCAGACCCCACGCGGTAGCGCTGGCGCCGCCGTGACGGTGCCGTGCGGGGTCACTCCCAGCTGACCGTGCCCGAGCCGGTGCGGCTCACGTTGCGCTGGTCGGGATTGCCATTCACTGTCACGTTACCGCTGCCCTGTAACACCAGGTCGGCGGCGCGGCGGGCAAACAGGTGGCTGCTGCCCGAACCCTTGACGGTGAAATCGACCTTGTCCGCCGCCAGGTGGCGCGCATCGAGCGCGCCCGAGCCGGTCAGCTGCGCTTCGAGCAGCTTGCAGCTGCCGGCGGCCGTGATGCCGCCCGATCCCATGATTTCCAGCTCCACGTGTTCGCTGCTGCCGGCATTGAGGGTGAGCTGGCCGCTGCCATGGACACCCGCCGACAGCTTGCGGAAGCGGCCATTGAAGGCGACGTCGCCCGAGCCGTGCAATTGCAGGTCCATGCGCTCGCCGTTGAAACCGCTCACCCGGGTGCTGCCGCTGCTGCGCACCAGCAGTTCTTCGAGGCGCGGCAGCACCAGTTCCACCTGCAGCCGGTGGCGCGGATTGAGCAACATGCCCTTGGTGCCGATATGCAGTTCGCGGCCGTCCTGGCGGGTATCGATATTGGCCAGCGACCGCTGTTCGCCGCGCACCCTGAGCGCGGCGGCCGGGCCCTGGGTGAGTATCAGGTCGATCGGGCCGTCCAGATCGATGACCGACGCCATACCGTCGACCGGGCGGGTTTCGCTGGCCAGCGCGCGGCCGGCGGTGCTCACCGGGCTGGTGGCGCCGTACGATTTGAGGAAGCTGTAGCTTATGCCGATCAACACGAACGACAGCAACAGCAGGCCGAAGCCGATTTTCATCAGGGCGCGCATGTCGTTCCTTCAGTGTCCACGCAGCAGCGAGACGTTCATCGCCGCGTAGCGCCGCATGCCGATCACCGTGTAACGGGTGAGCACGATGCTGATCAGGCACAGGCCGATACCGCCCAGCACCAGCCCCAGGCCGATCAGGGTCTGGCTGGTGTTGGCGCCCTTGTCGAGGTCGGTGGTGATGCGCAGGTCGCCCGTGGCCACGGCCTCGGCGCGATCCCAGATGCGGGCGTTGCGGCCGGCTGGTTCCTCGCTGCTGGCGGCTGCCGGATCGTGGTCCTTGAATACCTGCAAGCCGCGACTGGTGATGGCCACCTTCCAGCGCATCGCCTCGTCTTCTTCCTCCTGGGTGTCGAAGCGGGAATCGGTCAGTTCCATCACCTGGCGCAGCGGGCCTTGCAAGGCCAGTTCGTTCTGGCCCGACAAGCCGCTGGCCGTCACCGCCACACCGCCGATATAAAACGCGAACGCCGACACATATACCGACGCCAGCAAACTGGCGTACACCAGCGCCGGGATAACCATGAACAAATTGAAAATGGACAGCCCGAGGAACGACACCGCAGTGCGCAGGATGTGGCGGGGCGGCCTGGTGGCGACGGTAGGCATGATGTCAGGCCGGTAACGTCGCACGAAGAGCAACGGGGAAAGGGACGGATGGCATGGTCTTCAATCGTGGTGGCGGGCGATGGTGGCACTGTAACCAAGCGCACCGGGGCGCGCCACTGCCATGTGACAGGCTGCATAAAAGGCGGCACAGGCGACAGCATCGTGCGCTGGCCGGTGGCAGTGTGCGGCCACGCTATGCACCGGCCGTCACGCCCTTGAGCAACTGGGCGGCGGCGATGCCGCTCTGCACGGCCGCTTCGATGGTGGCCGGGTACTCGCCGGCCGTGTAGTCGCCGGCCAGCGCCAGGCCCGGCAAGCCGGTGGCGTTGGCCGGGCGCACCAGGCCCGGGGTGCTGGCATGGGTGGCGCGCTTTTCCGTGATGACCTTGAACCATTGCGGGCGGCCCAGGTCAGGATTCTGGAAGGCCACCGCCAGTTGCACCGCCACGGCTTCGGCCAGCAAGTCCTGCTGTTCGGCGGCAGCGCTGGCCGAGGCGCTGATGACCACGGCCAGCAGGCCGGCCTGGCGGGCATCGAGCTGGCCGCGGTCGAACACGAACTGGCCCCATTCGTGGTTCTCGGCATCGTCCAGCAGGGCGTAGAACGGCAGGTCCAGCCGCACGGTGGCGGCATATTGCAGGTAGACGGTGGTAATGGTTTCCGGTTCGAGCGCGGTGAGCTGCGCGCACACCGCGCTGGTGTCGCAATCGGGCACGCCGTGCAGCAGCGCCGCCGCCTGGGCCGAACCCGTGGCCAGCACCACGCCGTTGAAATACGTGCTCCACACGCCGCCCACGGCGGCGCCGGTGATGTCGGCCTGCCACAGCCGGCCTTCGATCGAGCGCAATGCCTGGACCTTGGCGCCGGTGCGTACGCTGCCGCCGTTGGCCTCGATAAAGGTGGCGGCGGCGTCGGGGAACAGCGCGCTCAGGTCCTGGCGCGGCAACAGCATGTCGGATGCGGCGCGGCGCGCCCCGAGGCTGTCGCGCAGCACGGCCAGGAATAGCCGGGCCGAGGCGCGCTCGGGCGCGGTGTTCAGCGCGGCCAGGCACAGCGGGCGCCACAGCATGCGCGTCAGGCGGGCAGTCTGGTCGTAGCGTTGCAGCAGTTCGGTGACGGTGCAATCGGCATGCAGCTGCCAGCCCATCCAGCGCGCGGTGGTGGAAAACCGAACCAGGCTCAGCTTGTCGGCACGGTCCAGGCCGCGACTGCGCAGCAGGGCCACCGCCAGGTGCAGCGGCGCCGGCAAGGGGGCGTCCGGCGCCGCAAAATCGATGCCGTCGCGGCCGCCCGGCACGCGCGGATAGCGCATCTGCAGCGGCAAGGTCAGCAGCGCTTGCGCGGGATCGACGCCCACCAGTTTCATCATGCGCAGGGTTTCGCCATACGCCCCCAGCAGGATGTGCTGGCCGTTGTCGAGCAGCTTGCGGTCGGTTTCGATGCGGCGCGCGCGGCCGCCCAGCACGCGGGCCGCTTCAAACAGCGTGACCTTGAAGCCGGCGCGCGCCAGCTCCACGGCCGCCGTGCAGCCGGCCCAGCCGCCGCCAATCACGGCAATCGAGCGGGCGCCGTCGGGCGCGGCCTTGGGCGCCAGGCGCTTGTCGGCGGCCAGGCTGCCCTGGTCCGGTTCCGCTTTGCCAGTCTCTTCTTTGCCGGGATCAGCCACGGACATAGGTTTTCCACGCCAGCCACAGTTTGCGGATCGGCGTCAGTGAAATGCGCTGGGTGAGCACGTGGTAGCCGTCGGCCTGCACTTCGTTGAGGACGGTGCGGTAGATCGCCGCCATCATCAGGCCCGGGCGCTGGGCGCGGCGGTCCTGCTTGGGCAGCAGCGCCAGCGCCTCGTCGTACGCCTGCTGGGCGCGCGCCACCTGGAAGGCCATCAATTGCTCGAATTTTTCGCTGTGGCGGGCATTGAGCAAGTCGGCAGCGGTCACGCCAAATTGTTGCAGTTCATTGACCGGCAGGTAAATCCGGCCCTTGCGCGCATCTTCACCGACGTCGCGGATGATGTTGGTGAGCTGGAAGGCGTGGCCCAGTTTTTCCGCAAACTGCAGCGTCTGCGGCGTGGTTACGCCAAAAATACTGGCCGACAGGATGCCCACCACGCTGGCCACGTGCCAGCAATAGCGGGTGAGGGCTGCGTAGTCAAGGTAGCGGGTCTGGTTCAAGTCCATTTCCATGCCGTCGATGATGGCCTGTAAATGTTCCTGCTTGAGGTTGTAGACTGCCAGGTGCGGCTGCAGTGCCTGCGTGACCGGATGGGTCTGGCGTCCCTGGTACATGCCGGCAATTTCCTTGCGCCACCATTCCAGCTTGATGCGGGCGACCGATTCATCGGTGCAGTCGTCGACGGTATCGTCCACCTCGCGGCAAAACGCGTACAGGGCGGTGATGGCGCGACGACGTTCCGGCGAGAGAAACAGAAAGCTGTAATAAAAACTGGAGCCGCTTTGTGCGGTCTTTTGCTGGCAGTAGTCGTCGGGTGACATGAATAAAAAAGCAAGGTTAGCCTATCGAGCCGCTATTTTATAGTGTCGCGCCGTATAACGGGGGAGCGATAGCATTGCCAGCAGCTGGTTTTTTTATTCCGGGCGGTGCCAATGACGTACCGGTTGCCTCAGGCGCCCAGCGGCAGGCGGTTGGTGCGGCGCCGGCCCGGCGGGTCGTTCAGTACGCGCACGATGACCGGCACCGGGATGGCGCGCCGCACCAGGAACTCGGACGCAAACGCGCGGCCGTGGCTTTGTTGCAGGCGCACGCCCATTTCAACCACTTTCGAGGTCTCGGTATCGGGGCGTGGTGAGCGCGGCATGGGTTGCAATAGCGGTGGCAGCATGGCTTGCATAGAAATCCTTCGGTGCGTTCAAGCTACACGGAAACCTTTTATTGTGCAGCGGCAAAGGTGCAAGTCTATCACAGTGGCTTGATACAAAACACAACTAAGTATGCATAACATTAATGCTTTTTTGTGCGCCGCCACCGGTTCATGCGGGTTGCAGGGCCAGCCGCAGGTTCTTCTTCATGCGCACGGCCGCCCAGAACACGGCCAGCCAGTCGCGCTTTTTCAGCTGGGGCCGGTGCCGGAACACATCGTATTCCACGGCCTCGATGGCATCGAGGATGCGCAAGCCGCCTTGCACCACCAGCCGCAACTCGAAGCCGATGCGGCCCTTCAGGCGCAGCGCCAGCGGTGCGCCGCTGTGCATCAGCGCGCGGGCGCGCGCCACTTCGAACTTCATCATCGCGCGCCAGCGGGCCCGGGCATCGGGATGATCGAGCGCGGCCGGTGAAATCGCATACCTGGCCAGGTCTTCCAGCGGCAGATAAATCCTTTCCTTGTGCAGGTCGACCGCCACGTCTTGCAGGAAATTAATCAGTTGCAGCGCGCTGCAGATGGCGTCCGAGTCACGCAGGTTCTCTTCGGTGGCGGCTCCGTACAGGTGCAACATCAACTGGCCCACCGGGTTGGCCGAACGGGCGCAGTAGTCGAGCAGGGTGTCGTACGTGGCATAGCGGTGCACCACCACATCCTGCTTGAAGGCGGACAGCAGCGCATACAGCGGCGCCAGCGGCAGCTCATGCGCGCGCACGGTAACCGCCAGCCGCTCGAACAGCGGCGCATGCTCGGTGGCGCCAGCGGCAATGCGGTCGAGCGCAGTGTCATAAGCAGTCAGTGCGGCCAGCCGTTCCGACGCCGTGGCATCGCCTTCGTCGGCCAGGTCGTCGGCGGTGCGGGCAAACGCGTAAATCGCCTCGACCGCCGGTCTTAGCCTTTTTGGTAACAGAATGGAAGCGACAGGGAAGTTTTCGTAGTGTTCAACCGGCATGTAGTCTTGGCCCAAAGCAAATATTTGGCAAATACTGGAGTAAATGACGCGAAAGTCATTTGCAAACCAATTTGCTCGGCTTATAATTAATTAACGGAAAGTCATTTATTTCCAACCCGTAATAGTAGTGCCATCTCCCCGTCAGGGCAAGGAAAAGGAAAGTACCGTGGTCGCTCCAGGATCCCCTCGCAAGTCCCCCCGCAGGTTCAGCCGCCTGTCTGCCGTTTATATTACCGTGGTCTGTGCGGCGCTGGCCGCGTGTTCCAAGCCGGTCGATAAGACCGAGGATATCCGCCCGGTGCGGGTGGTGGTGCTGGCCAGCAGCGATATCGATGTCCATGCCGAATTTGCCGGGGAAGTGCGGGCGCGCTTCGAATCCCGGCTGGGGTTCCGGGTGGGCGGCAAGATCGTCAGCCGCAAGGTGGACGTGGGCACGCTGGTCAAGCGCGGCCAGGTGCTGATGGCGCTCGATCCGCAGGATCTGCAACTGTCGCAGGCGCAGGCCATGGCGGCGCTGCGTTCCGCCGAGACCAGCCGCGACCTGGCCCAGGCCGATGTGCAGCGGTATCGTGAATTGCGCGGCAAAAACTTTGTCAGCCAGGCCGTGCTGGATGAAAAGGAATCAGGCCTGAAGGCGGCGCAGGCCTCGGTTGATGCCCAGCAGGCGCTGTATCGCGGCCAGGCCAACCAGGCCAATTACGCCACCCTGACGGCGGACGTTGACGGCGTGGTCACGCAAGTGGATGCCGAAGTGGGGCAGGTGGTGGCGGCGGGGACGCCGGTGGTGCAGGTGGCCAGGGCGGGCGACAAGGAAATCGTCATCGGTTTGCCGGAAGACCAGGTCGAGTCGCTGCGCAAGCTCAGCGATGTGCAAGTGCGGCTGTGGGCCGATCCGGGCCGCTCGGTGGCGGGCAAGATCCGCGAAATTTCGCCGGTGGCCGATCCTGCCACCCGCACCTATACCGCGAAAGTAACAATTCCCGACAGCCTGGCGGAAGCGCGGCTGGGCATGACGGCCGTGGTGCAGTTCGCTTCCAGAACGGCGACGCCGCAAATCAAGGTGCCGCTCACCGCGCTATTCCATGAAAAAGCCACCACGTCGGTCTGGCTGGTGGAAAACGGCGTTGTCAGGCTGGTGCCGGTTACCGTGGTGGGCGCCGCCGGCAACGAACTGGTGTTGGGTAGCGGCGTCAAGCCGGGACAAACCGTGGTCACCGCCGGCGTCAATCTGCTCAAGCCAGGGCAAAAGGTGAAAATCCTCGGCAATGATGTGCCGGTGGCGCCGCCCGCCCGGGCAGTTGCCGGAGCGGCCAAATGAAAGGGGGCTTCAACCTCTCGCGCTGGGCGCTCGACCATATTCCGCTCACGCGCTACCTGATTGCCGTGCTGCTGATCGGCGGTGCGCTGGCCTACAGCAACCTGGGCCAGGATGAAGACCCGCCGTTCACCTTCCGCGCCATGGTCGTGCGGGCCATGTGGCCGGGCGCCACCGCGCTGCAAATGGCCGAGCAAGTCACTGACAAGCTGGAAAAAAAGCTGCAGGAAACCCCGGGCATTGATGAAATCAGCAGCTATTCCAAGCCGGGCGAAACGCTGATCATCTTAAAACTGCGCGAATCGACGTCGCCCAAGGACGTGTCGCAGTCGTGGTACCAGGTGCGCAAGAAGATCGGCGACATTGCCTACACCTTGCCGCCCGGCGTGCAGGGACCGTTCTTCAACGACGAGTTCGGCGATACGTATGGCTCGATTTTCGCGCTGTCCGGCGACGGGTTTACTTATGCCGAGATCAAGCAATATGCCGATTTCGTGCGCCAGCAATTGCTGGGCGTGCCGTCGGTGGCCAAGGTGGAATTGTTTGGCGTGCAAGACGAAAAAGTCGTGATCGAGTTTTCGCACAAAAAATTCTCGCAACTCGGCATCTCGATTGAAGCAATTGCCAACCAGATCGCCACCCAGAACGGCGTCGAATCGACCGGCGTGCTGGTCACGCCTACCGACAACTTGCAGGTGCGCGTGACCGGCGCCCTGAAAACCGCGCGCGACCTCGAGCAGCTGGAGTTGCGCGCTAACGGCACCACGTTCCGGCTCGGCGACTTTGCGACCGTCAAGCGCCAGTACCAGGATCCGCCCAGCGAAAAAATGCGCTTTAATGGCAAGGAAGTGATCGGCCTGGGCGTTTCGATGGAGAAGGGCGGCAATATCATCGTGCTGGGCAAGAACATGGAAAAAACCGTGGCCGAGCTGAAAGCGAAGCTGCCGGTGGGCATCGAACTGGAGCGGGTATCGGACCAGCCGCAGGCGGTGCAGGCGTCGGTGGGCGAGTTTGTCCACACCCTGATCGAAGCCGTGCTGATCGTGCTGGCCGTCAGCTTTGTGGCGCTGGGCCTGCACACCAAGCCGTTCCGCCTCGACGTACGGCCGGGGCTGGTGGTGGCGCTGTCAATTCCCCTGGTGCTGGCCGTGACGTTCCTGTTCATGCGCATGCTCGACATCGACTTGCACAAGATTTCGCTGGGCGCGCTGATTATCGCGCTGGGCCTGCTGGTGGACGATGCCATCATTGCCGTCGAAATGATGGTGCGCAAGATGGAGGAGGGCATGTCGCGCTTCGATGCCGCAACCTTTGCCTACACCTCGACCGCGATTCCTATGCTCACCGGCACCCTCATCACTGTGGCAGGCTTTTTGCCGATCGGCCTGGCCAAGTCCACCGCCGGTGAATACACGTTCTCGCTGTTTTCGGTGAATGCGCTGGCGCTGATTATTTCGTGGGTGGTGGCCGTGACCTTTACGCCTTACCTGGGATTTATTTTGCTCAAGGTCAAACCGCACGGCGATGGCCATAGCGACCATGATCTGTTCGATACACCGGGTTTTCGCCGCTTCCGCGCCGTGGTCAACTGGTGCGTGGAGTTCCGCAAGACCACCATCGTGGCCACGCTGGCAGTGTTTGCCCTCGGTATTTACGGCTTTACCTTTATCGAGAAGCAATTCTTCCCCGATTCCAGCCGTCCGGAATTGATGGTCGAACTGTGGACGCCGGAAGGCACGAGCTTTGCCGCCAACGAGGCGCAGGTGAAAAAATTCGAAGCGTTCGTGCGCAAGCTGCCCGACGTGGTGAGCGTGACCAGCTACGTGGGCACTGGCAGTCCGCGCTTTTACCTGCCGCTCGACCAGATCTTCCCGCAGACCAACGTTTCGCAAATTGTCGTGCTGCCCAAAGACCTGGCGGCGCGGGCCACGCTGCGCGACCAGATTACCAGAGTGTTCGAGCAAGACTTCCCGGAAGTGCGCGGTCGTGTCAAGCTGTTGCCGAACGGGCCGCCGGTACCGTACCCGGTGCAGTTCCGCGTGACCGGAACCGAGGTGGACAAGGTGCGGGCCATTGCCGACCAGGTCAAGGACATCATGCGCGCCAACCCGAACACGCTGGGCGTCAACGATAACTGGAATGAATCGGTCAAGGTGTTGCGCCTGGACCTGGACCAGGACAAGATGCGGGCGCTGGGCGTGACGTCGCAAACGGTGATGCGGGCCGCCAATACCATTCTGTCCGGCACCACGGTGGGGCAGTTCCGTGAAGATATCCGGTTGATCGATATCCAGATCCGCCAGCCGGTGGAGGAGCGCAACACGATTTCGGTGTTGAACGACACGAATATTCCTACCGCCAGCGGCAAGTTCGTCACCATCAGCCAGCTGGCGCGCGCCCATTTCGTCTGGGAACCGGGGGTGGTGTGGCGCGAGGGACGTGAATGGGCGATCACGGTGCAGGCCGATGTGGGCGACCATATCCAGGGGCCGACGGTGTCGAGCCAGATCGAGCCGGAACTCAAGGCGCTGCGTGCGGCATTGCCAGCTGGCTATGCGATTACCATCAAGGGTGCAGCGGCCGACAGCGGCACGGCCGAGGCGTCGATTGCGGCCAACCTGCCGCTGGCGATTTTCATCATCTTCACCTTATTGATGTTGCAGCTGCATAGTTTCTCGCGGGCGCTGCTGGTGTTCCTGACCGGGCCGCTCGGTGTGGCGGGCGCGGCGATGGCATTGCTGGTCTTCGGCCGGCCGCTGGGCTTCGTGGCCAACCTCGGCATCATCGCGCTGTTCGGCATGATCATCCGCAACTCGGTGATCCTGGTGGACCAGATCGAGCAGGATATCAAGGCCGGGCACGATCCTTGGACCGCCATTGTCGAATCGGCAGTGCGGCGGTGCCGGCCGATCATCCTGACGGCGGCCGCAGCTGCGCTGGCAATGATTCCATTGTCGCGCTCGGTATTCTGGGGACCGATGGCCGTGGCCATCATGGGCGGTTTGATCCTCGCTACGGCGCTGACGCTGTTGTTTCTGCCAGCGTTGTATGCGGCCTGGTTCCGGGTTAAAAAGCCGCCGCAATCCACGGTGCAGCCCATTAAATAAGCAGATTACCGGCGTTTCCAGTCAAATTCGCCGGGAAAATAAGCAATTTTTAGCACAATGAAGGGGATGGTTTAAAAATCACCACATTTCGTTAAAAAACCCGTTAGAATATCGCGTTGAAGTTGAAAGCCCCCGAGTCTACCGGGGTAAGGGCGACCGTTTTCACTTACGGGTCGCCCTTTGCTTTTGTGCAAACATGCCGCGAGGATGGCGAAATTGGTAGACGCACCAGGTTTAGGTCCTGACGCCAGCAATGGTGTGGGGGTTCGAGTCCCCCTCCTCGCACCAACTGTATTATATTTTTTTGGACGATTTTTACATGGCAACTGCAGTCGAAACCTTGGGCAAACTCGAACGTCGTATCACGATCTCCTTCCCGCTGACCGAAGTCCGCGCTGAAGTAGAGAAACGCCTGAAAGTGCAAGCCAAAACGGCTAAAGCACCAGGCTTCCGTCCGGGCAAAGTACCTATGAAAATGGTCGCAGCACAATTCGGTTATCAGATCGAAACCGAAGTGCTGAATGATAAAGTTGGCCGTGCTTTCAACGACGCCGCAAACGAAGCGCAACTGCGCGTTGCCGGCTACCCGAACATCCAGCCGAAGGACGAATCGCCAGAAGGCGTGCTGACCTTTGACGCTACTTTCGAAGTGTATCCAGAAGTGCAGGTCGGCGACCTGACCACCGTGGAAATCGAAACCGTCAAGGCCGACGTGTCCGACGCCGAAATCGACAAAACCATCGACATCCTGCGCAAGCAGCGCGTGCACTTCCACACCAAGGGCGAAGCTGGCGAACACGGTGACGGCGGCGAGCCAGTGGCTGCCAACGGCGACCGCGCTACTGTCGACTTCGTCGGTTCGATCGACGGCGTGGAATTCCCAGGCGGCAAAGCTGAAGATTACCCGTTCGTGCTGGGCGAAGGCCGCATGCTGCCGGAATTCGAAGCCGCGACCATCGGCCTGAAAGTGGGCGAAGCCAAGACCTTCCCACTGGCGTTCCCAGAGGACTACCATGGTAAAGACGTGGCCGGCAAAACCGCCTCGTTCACCATCACCCTGAAAAAGCTGGAATGGGCGCACCTGCCGGAAGTTGACGCAGAATTCGCCAAATCGCTGGGCGTGGCTGACGGCGACATCGCCAAAATGCGCGAAGACATCAAAGTCAACCTGGAACGTGAAGTGGCTGGCCGCGTGAAAGCACGCAACAAGGAAGCCGTCATGGATGCGCTGGTGAAAACCGCCACCCTGGACGTGCCACAGTCGCTGATCGCCCAGGACACCGAGCGTCTGGCTGAAATCACCCGCCAGGACATGGCGCAGCGCGGCATGAACGTCAAGGACGTGCCATTCCCACCAGAACTGTTCGCAGACAAAGCCGAGCGTCG